>JGI11944J13513_1001696_pt1 | contig 16972 bp, 13 predicted proteins | sample TerdegcoTASludge_FD_13513 | JGI IMG/M metagenome (IMG submission 13513) | reverse complement strand
CCTTTAGCTTCTCTTCTCGGTCTGCGAAAGAAAGAAATTTTGTTTTCCGATAGAACTCTTTATCATAGAGGTAATGAGCGTATTCGACTTTTCCATTGGTCTGGGATCTTCTTGCTTCGACAGGCTCAGCAACCATAATTTTGGTTCGTTTGTGTTTTATACCAAGTTGTTTACAGGTTTTTTCAAACGGATGATTTTTTCTACCCTTTTGAGTTTTGCAGGTATAGGCTTTCCCATTGTCTATGAGAACTGCAGATATTTGGGCTTCGGGGTCGATCTTTTTTATCTCCAGAACGACATGCTGCAAGAGATCACAGGCGGACTGAGCGGTTTTATCCGTATACTCTTGAGTAAACTTAAACCGGGTGCAGTCATCTACCGCTTTGAACGAATATCGTTTCTGCTTCGGGTCTTCTCCTTTCACATTCGGGACCCTCTTATCATCAATATGAATCAATTCCTAGGGCTGTTCCTTCTCATACCGTTTGGAAAATTTTCTTTTTATATTTCTTTTCATACATAGAGCCGATGCGATATCTCTTAAATATCTGATATACCTCAAATTCACTAATCCGACTTATTCCTCTTTTCCGAAGGGTTATGCTGATGACAAGGGCGGAATAGCCTAACTTCTTTCGCAGCTTCACAATCAGCCGTTCCATCTCTTTAGAGGGCTTATTTCGGTTCATTTTAGGTTTTCTGGACTGAGGTAATAAACTTTCCGGGTTCTGACGGCTATTCTTAAATCGCTTCAAGTATTTATAAAAGGTCTTGCGAGATATACCGTAGGAATAACACAAATCTTTAACCGTCTTAAACTATTTAATTTCTTGATTTTTATCTTCCGATATTCCATAATCATATTCAGTTTCTGTTGAATAAATTGTTCTTGTAGGTATCGGTTCATAGGTAGCACCTCCTTAGGATGTTAGGGGTTTAGTATATTCTAAAAAAATCCGTCAATCTCTAATACCGGTGTTACCTATGTACTATTGTTGTCAATTATGTATACATATTTTAACTCTAACCTTTCGATGGATGTAAATATGTAATTACCTTAAATATGTTTAATAGCGGACAAGGGTTTTTTCTACTTTATCTCGTAGTTCCTCTCCGCATAGAACTTCGATGAGTGTCAGGGCAAAATCCATGGCAACTCCCGGACCTCTACCTGTGATGATGTTTCCACTTACAACAACCTTTTCGTCACAAATATCTATTTGTGGAAAATCGGATTTCTTTAAGAACCCCGGATAAGCAGTGGCTTTTTTCCCGTTGAGTAAACCGTTTTGAGCCAATATATGTGGTGCAGCACATATTGCAGAGACATATTTACCCGCATTTGCCATATCTTTTATTAGGCGGATTACCCTTGTATCGTTTGCTAAATGGTCTGCGCCGGGGAGCCCTCCGGGTAAAACAACCATATCAAATTCTTCGTTTAATACTTCATTTAAAGTTTTTTGTGCCATTAGCAAGGCACCATGGCTGGCGTGTATCACCTTTTCGTTATCTAAACAGGCGGTAGTTACTTCAAGGCCTGCACGATTAAGTAAATCAATTACGGTTACCGCTTCGACCTCTTCGCACCCTTGAGCCAACAATATCAAAACTTTTTCCATATCACACATCTCCTTTCTTGAAATCCAATTCGTATGTCTACAAATTATATCGTATCAACTCTATGGAAAACATTTCAGGTATAGGAGGTCAATCAAACATTCAGGTTGTTCAATTAAAAATAAATTCGTATAATCATGAAAAGTATATATATCAGGAGGTTTTATGTTTTCTATTGTTTTGTGTTTTATCCTATTTGCTCAGGGTGGAACAAACAAATCCGTAACGGATTACTATGCTTCTCTTGCGGGGAAAACAGAGAATCTGCATATATTTCTCGTAGCAGACCCGCAAATAGGTCCTGCGGATAGCCCTGTTGGATTTGAACAAGAATTGGAACAAACGCTTAATAAGATGGTGAATACAGCAAATCAGGAACAGGTGGATTTGATTGTTTTCAATGGGGACCTTGTGGCTTTTCCTCGCCCAGATTATTTTTCTGCATTTGAAAAGGCAGTCCAGCCTCTAAAAATGCCTATGGCATTAGTGCATGGAAATCATGATGGGAAATATGAAGATGGATTGTTCTTATCTATGCAAGAACGCTTATGTGGTTTCCGTTTGCCTAATTACGCTTTTGATTGTGGGTCATGGAGAGTGGCAGTTTTATGCACCCCCGATTTATTAGAGAATAATGATTTTGAAGGGCAAATAGCATGGTTAGATAATGAACTTCATGAAGCATGGCGACGCCCTGTAATGCTATTTTTGCATTATCATTTATTACCCGTAGGACTATCCCAATTAGAATATTACACTTACCCTAAGGATAAGAAAAACAAATTATTGGATACCATAGTTCGATACGGCAATGTTCAATATGTTTTTATGGGGCATGTTCATAACGGTATTAAAGCATCTGTTCGAACAGCATGGGAATATCAGGGGACAAAGTTTGTCGTTTTACCTACATTGGTTCCTGGAAGAGCCTTTGGTGAAGAGTATCCCGAATTTAATACCTCGAAAGACCGTGGATATTTTACCGAAGCAATTATTAACGGTTCGAATATAAAACTAATAGGTCGGCAATTAGAAACGGAAGCAAAGCATGAGTTTCCAGCAAACTTCCCCGTGTTTACGAAAGATATGGACCCCCGTGCCTTCATGCATTGGTGCCAGATGCCATCATACAAAGAAATTAAAAATGGTGATTTTGAGCAAGGTTTAACCGATTGGTTGTTCCCTATACGGTATCAAGCAGAACAGGAATCGGGGTTTATCCATGAAATACAAAAATGCGAGAAACTTCCCGGTGAACAATCCCTGCACTTATTCGTGCGATACAAAGGGCATGCGTGGCAATACGATGAAAGTATAGACACCTATCAGGTTTTACAAATACCGGATAGCGATGTAAAACCGGTTGTTAAAATACGATATTACATTCCGAATAATGAAAAAAGTTTTTATGGAGGTGGTTTTATACGCATTGCTTTGTTTAAGGATAAAGATTTCCGCTGGATGTGGGCAGGTTATTGGGGAGCCCGCGAAGAGCGAGTTAAACATATCCCAAAAATCTGGGCTTATCATGACGGAGTGCCTGCAAATCCCCAATTTTTAGACAAATGCAGGGAAGAAGGAAAATTTGTTTCCATGAGATTGCCCGATTACGGCTATCGTTCTCATCATATAACTCTTAATATCTCTGAACTTATCCATTCCCTATCGCCAGATGTTACCTTTCAATCTTTATCTGCAAACACAATGCTTGTCATGTTGGGAGTTTGGTGTGGAAATGAAGAAGGCTCGTTTAGTGGGGCATGGTTTGACGGTATAAAAGTAGACTGGAATAGCGAAGAACCTTCCATTATTGATAATTTATCCATAAATAATAAAATGTTTTCGCAACCTTTCCCCTATAATCGTTGGTATACTATCGGATACGATAAATAAGATTTAATTGCCTCTAATTGGATTAATTGTTTCCATGTATATTAAAATGGAGATATGTAAAACAAGGAATTTTTAATAGGTATGCGTATTTTAAAATTAAATTATTACGGTTCGGTTTTAGTAGCAATCTCGATAACTTTTTTAATTTTTTCTTGTTCAGAAAAAAAAGAAGTAACAGGACAGGAAACAACAAAGCGGATAGTGGTGGGGGCTTCTTTACTGACGCAGACACATGTTTTTTATCAAGATTTGGCAGGGGCAATGAAAGAGACTGCGGAACAAAAAAATATCCAGATGAAAATACAATATGCAGAATTTGATCCGCGAAAACAAAACGACCAGATAGAAATGTTTGTATTACAGGGGGTTCAAGCACTAGTAGTCGCCCCTACAGATTCCAGCGGAATGGCTCCTGTTATAAAGCAAGCCATGGATAAAAAAATCCCTGTGTTCACGGTGGATATCGCTGTTAAGGATACAGAGGTTATTTGCCATATAGCCTCAGACAATTATCAGGGTGGAAATTTGTTGGGTGAGTTTCTGGCGGAGCAGTTAAAAGGACAGGGGAAAGTCGCTATTATTGATCATCCTATGGTAACATCCGTTCAGGAACGGGTTAAGGGCTTTGAAGATGCCCTTAAAAAATATCCTGGGATTAGTATAGTCCAAAAAGTGCCGGGTGAGGGACAACGGGACAAAGCCATGCGTTCTGCTCAGGACTTAATTGCTTCCCGCTCGGATTTAGATGCCATCTTCGGGATTAACGATGATTCCGCTTTGGGTGCTCTGGCTGCGGTAGAATCTGCAGGATTGCAGGAAAAAATAAAGATTGTTGGATTTGATGCCACACCGGAAGCATGTGAAGCCATCCGTGAAGGGAAAGCACTGATTGCAGACATTGCCCAGTTCCCAAAGGAAATTGGAAAAACGGCAAGTGAAACGATTGCTGAATTCTTTCAGGGGAAAAATATTCCCCCTGTAAAATATATTCCAGTAAAATTGATTACACGCGAAACCTTATTAGAAGGGCAAAACAAATGAGCGATTTATTACTTGAGATGCGAGATATAACCAAACGCTTTCCGGGTGTTTTAGCATTGGACAAGGTAAAATTGGAAGTCCGTTATGGGGAGGTTCATTGCCTTGTAGGGGAAAATGGAGCCGGCAAATCTACACTCATGAAAATATTAGCAGGTGCGGTTCCTATGGATTCGGGTCAGATTTTACTCGAAGGACAACCGATACAAATTACCTCTCCCTATCATGCCCAGCAATTGGGTATTAGCATGATATACCAGGAATTTAACCTTATCCCCTATTTAAGCGTTGCGGAAAATATTTTTCTTGGGAGAGAGCCGCGTATTCCCAAAACACCTTTTATAAATTGGAAACAAATGTATGCGGAAGCACAGGAGGTATTAGAGCGTGTTGGGTTAAAATTGGATGTGCGACTTCCCGTAGCGGAATTGAGTATTGCTCAACAACAGATGGTGGAAATTGCTAAGGCTTTAAGCGTGCAGGCAAAAATAATTGTAATGGATGAACCGTCAGCAACTTTGACAGACCATGAATTAAAAACTTTGTTTGAACTTATAAAAGTGTTAAGACGGCAAGATATAGGAATTATCTATATTTCACATCGGCTGGAAGAACTTTATGAGATTGGAAACCGTGTTACGGTGATGCGGGACGGTCAGTATGTTGGAACTCATAATGTTTGTGATGTAAGTCGTGAAGATGTCATTAAAATGATGGTCGGTCGTGAACTTACAGATGAGTATCCCAAAGTATTTCTTCCTCGCGGGAATGAACGATTAAGAGTAGAAGGTCTTACCCGTAAGGGTGCCTTTTATGATATTAACTTCTCGGTGCATTGCGGAGAAATCGTAGGTCTTACGGGTCTGGTCGGGGCAGGTAGGACAGAAGTAGCACGTGCCATATTTGGTGCTGACCCCATTGATGCAGGCAGGATTTATGTTGATGGACAGGAAGTTAAAATCGGCTCTCCGCAGGAAGCCATAAAAAATGGTATCGGACTACTCACGGAAGACCGAAAAAATCAGGGCTTGGTTTTAGGTATGACAATCCGTGAAAATACAACCCTTGCCAACTTGAAAGAAATTACAAAAGGAATTTTTCTCAACCTTACTAAAGAACGGCAGGTAGCAGAAAATTATGTGCATGACTTGCAAATCCGCACTCCATCTATTGAACAAATTGCCCAGAATTTAAGTGGTGGAAATCAGCAAAAAGTGGTTCTTGCCAAATGGCTTTTTACACAATCCCGCATCTTAATTTTCGATGAACCTACACGCGGGATTGATGTAGGTGCTAAATCGGAGATATTTAAACTCATGAACCGACTTTTAGAAGAAGGGGTAGCCATACTCATGATTTCCAGTGAATTGCCTGAAGTTTTAGGTATGTGCGACCGTATCCTCGTTATGCATGAAGGACACCTTGTCGGGGAATTGTCTCGCGATGAAGCCACTCAGGAAAAAATTATGCAGTTTGCCACAGGATATAAAAAGCAGAATGTGGCTTAATCAAAGTATTAAAACACTTTTCTATCGTTCATGGGTTCCTTTAACCATTACTTTAATTCTTGAATTTGTTATTTTTGAAATTATAGGCAGAAATCAAGGGCAACCGGGCTTCGCTTCCTTATCTACTATTATTCTTATCTTAAATCAATTGTCCATTTTCGGAATTATGGCAGTAGGAATGACTTTTGTCATTATGTCAGGTGGAATAGATTTATCCATTGGTTCTATTGGAGCCACAGCAGGGGTTATATCTGCTATGTTAGCCGTTCGTTTTGTATCTATTTCGGGTCATTTTGTGCCATTATCTTTCCTTGCTGGGATTATGATAGGTATTTTTATTGGTGTTATTATGGGAAGTATTATAACCCTATGGGATATTCCGCCTTTTATTGTAACCCTTGCCTTCATGAGTTTATTGCGAGGTCTGGCAAATATTATTACGAATGGCAAACCTGTCAGTCCTGTGCCTGAAGAATTTTTAGTTATAGGTAGAGGGATGTGGTTTCAGTTCATTCCTGTAAGTATTGTTATCTTTGGGCTAATATTCTTATCGGGACTTATTATTCTGCATTATACTCCCGTAGGAAGACATACCCTTGCAGTCGGAGGGAACGAAGAATCTGCCCGATTAAGTGGTGTGACGGTCAAACGGACAAAACTGTTTGTCTATGTCCTATGCAGTGCATTCGCTGCTCTGGCAGGGGTGATATTAGCATCGCGTATGGGTTCTGGAAGTCCCAAAGTGGGTATTGGGGATGAATTAGCCGTTATTGCAAGTGTCGTAATTGGAGGAACAAGTCTGAGTGGAGGAAAAGGCTCCTTGTGGGGAACATGGTTAGGATTATGTGTTGTGTTCACATTAAACAGTGGTCTTAACTGGATTGGTATTGAAACCTTCGGGCAACAGGTAACATTAGGAATCGTTATCCTATCCGCAGTTTTAATGGATAAGTTGCAAGGAAAATTAAAAGAACAGCAAGAATGATGAAAAAATATTTTGCCTTTGTTTTGCTTCTATTATTCTTTGCCTATCCTTTTTACCCATTAGCACATTCAGAAAACAAACCATTGCAAAGACTGGAATTAGAAAAATCGCGGGATAAAATACTGAATTATATACGCAAAAACAAAACCCATTTTAGAGTTGAAGACCTGATTCTATTAGACTATATACAACGACGATTTGACCTACCTGATGAATTTTCTTTTAATAGGTCTTTTATTCGTATTCCTACTCCGCAGGATATAAAATCTCTGGAAACATACGGGAGATTGGTAAATTACAAGGGTATTGAGTGGAAAAAACCAAAACAGGCAGAGAGTTATATCTGGCTTGAATTAAAAGCCCTTTTCGTTGATAAACAAGAGGACTGTATGGATAAAATTACATTAATCCGACAAATCAAGGAACAATCCAAACGGGGAGGATATGAAACTACACATTCTGCACTGGCATTAGCTTGGTTCATTGAACAAAGATGCTTGTCTATCAGCGATAATGATGTTCAACAATTGATAAATGAAATAACACATCAATTGCATTCGCTGACCTTTTCAATTCCATTTCCTTCTGATTTAAAAGTAGAAGCAATGGCATTTATTTGCTATCTTGGCAAGAAAAAAATCATCAACCCTGATGAAATATACCGTCTGTTCTCTTTCCAGAGGGATGATGGAGCCTTCTCCGGGACGGGAATCCCTTCCGACGGAGTGAATGTTCATACTACCTTGCTTATTCTCTGGCTCGCTCTTGAATTTTTAAATGAGAATACTCTTTATACGGAACCAATGATTGTTGTTGTAAAAGATAAAAATTAATTTTTAATTCATGAAACGATGTTCATCTTTCGACCCCGGTTCTCTTACCCCGACACAATAAGGACGAATTCGGGAAATGTCTTCTTTTCCTGCGGGAGTTTTAGGAGGAGGTGCAGATTTTGCTTCAGCCGGTGGAGCAGACAGCGGTTGCCTTTTTGTCGGTGCGGAAACGGGGGTAGCAGGAGGATTTACCAACGGTTTTCTGGGAGGAGGTGCTAATTTCGCTTCAACCGGAGGAGCGGATAGGGGTTGCCTCTTGGTAGGTGCAGAAACGGGGGTAGCAGGAGGATTTACCACCGGTTTTCTGGGAGGAGGTGCTAATTTCGCTTCAGCAGGGGGTGATTGTAATGCCTTCCGCGGTTTAGGTGCGGCAACAGGTTTTGCGGGTGGATTGGAAATAGGTAATCGCTTCGGTGGTTGTTTTATGGAAACGGCTGGTGGATTTGCGACAGGTTCTTTTTTTGGAGGAGCAGACTTTGACTCCGCCGGAGGATTTGTCAAAGACTTTTTGGGAGAAGGTGCTTTGACAGAGGTTGCAGGAGGGTTTGTAAGTGGAGAACGAGATGGGGGTTTTCCTATTTCTTTCGTCGGTGGCTGTAATTTATATCGTGAGTGATAAGGTCCACAACCTTCGGATGTATCCCCATTTGTTTGAGCAAAACAAAAACCACTACAAAAAAGCAAAAACAGTAAAACAAATAAAAAGTAGTAGTTAATATACCTATTTTTTAATCGAACAAATATCATGTTCATCCTATATAATTAAAGTCATCAACCACCCGTTCTACCAGCTGCGGGTGCAGGCGGAGGTGCAACAGGACGAGGTGCAGCACCACCACCTTGAGCGGCTCGTTGTTGTGCCTCTTGTAGTGCTTGCTCATAACGAACTTTTGCAACCTTCGCTTCTTCTATGCGTTTCTTTGATAGTTCGATTACATTTTGTTTTTGTTGAGTTAATGTAGGATTTTCATCATCCGGAATTACACTTACAATACTATCCACTTTCGCATAAGAAGATATGGCTTCTTCAAAACGATTATTTTCTTTATGCTGGTCTCCCTGATCAATTGCATCACTGGCACGGTCTAAGATTTCGTTTATCACATCGGAAATACTCTTCTTGACACGACGAAGCCCACTCTTCGCATTGCTTTCTAAGTCCTTAAAACGGTCATCAACAGAATTATACAAACTTACGGCGATACGATATGTTAATATAGCGTTTCCATAATCACCCGCAAGACGATATTTTTCTGCTTCTTCCTGTGTTTTTTCCGCCTGTGAAATGATGGCTACCAGCATGTTTCTGTATTCTGTCCGTTCTTTTATCTCCTGATAAGTTGCCTGTATCATATCTACAATCTGTTTGTTGTCGCGGTCAAATTCTATAGCCTGCTGGAAACTATATAGAGCATCATTCAAATCTTCCTCTTTACCACCGGGTTGCCCAGCACGAGCAAACTTTGCTTGCCCTTCTTCAAAGTAGTAATTTCCTAATTTCTTTGCAATAGAATTACGAAGTTCGCCTACTGAATTAGCATAAGCACTCCGCCAGAGTTGAACGGCTCTACTTTTTGCTTGTAGGTTATTTAAGCGGTAAAAGGCATCGCCAATACGATTTACTGCTTCCGGAGGGTTCACGCTAAGTTTTGTAAAGTTTTCGTATATCTTATCTGCTTGATACATATTTTTCTTTACATCTAACAGAAACTCAATTTCTTTTACAAAATACCATGCCCGTGTACGGTCGGAAGGAGGACTTATCCAAATCCCATCATCTTCAGGACGAAGGACGGTATACCATACATCAGAAATCGTTCGAACCGTTCTTACAAAATAATCCAAACCTGCTTTTGCAAGTAAACCGTTATAGCCTTTACCTAAACGATAATCATTGGCAATCAATTTTTTGTTTTCTAAAAAATAGGGACGCCGTTCGGAAAAGAATTTGTTTATATCCGTTACAAAAAAGCGTTGTGTCTTTGATGCTTGATAGGCGTAGGAATCAAGCCTTTTATCTATATCTTCATTTATCTGTTTTTGCAACAATTTTTCATCTTCTGTCCATGCGAACCCATACGGAATCATCACTTCCGCAACCAAAGCCGAAAGGACACCTAAACGATATGCATAGTAAGATGTCGGTCCAAATTTGCGTATATCCCGAAGTAGTTGTATCTCAGAACTGATGGCTGTTAGCACTGCTTTTTCATTTTCAAATGAATAAAATTCTGCTATCGTTTGCCAACTATCTGCGGCGCCTTGTATTGCTTCTTTCTCAAAACCTACACCTGCAGAACCCGCTGGACGAAACACATACGGGAATTCCGATTGTATCATTTGAATTGCCATTGTAGTCAACGCTTGTCTGGCTCGTGGTCCCCATGCATAAGCAGGTGAAATGGATAACAATAAGATAGCCGTTAATCCTATTGCAAGAACAAACCTTTGTGTCTTTTTTCCCATCGGTAACACTCCATATTACATGGTTATTTGTAATAATACACTATATTATATACTTTACTTTATCCCTATAAGAAGCATTATACAATTTTTTTAACAAAATTAACACAATTTTATCTAACCCGTCAAGATTTTTTATCCTTCTATTATATATAAATAATTTATCCAATTTCTTTTTTATGTTTAAATACAAATTTTAAAAATGTATTCCAAACAAAAATCCATGTAGGGGTAATTCATGTAGGGGTAATTCGTGAATTACCCCTACATATATTATTTTCGTATATGAATTACCCCTACACGAATTATCCCTATGTATATATGTATAGAAATAGAAACGCAGTTAGAGGCATGGTAAGGTTCATAACAGTTATAATATAGTATTAATGAAGATAATTTTCGTTATTCAATTATTTATTTGTTGCGTTGTATATTTAATTTTAATAATGTAGAGGGGTAATTCATGAATCACCCCTACACGAATTACCCCTACTACATACATGTTTGAAAATAAGGAAAAACATTTGTGATATTTAAATTAATTGAATGGGTTTTTGGTTCCAGCAAAGAGCGAGCCGTTCGGAAATTGCTACCTCTTCTGGATGCAGTCCGTGAAGAAGAGCCACGCATTGTTAAAATGTCCAATGCGGAATTGCGCTCGCAAACGGCGATATTAAAAGAAAAACTGTCGCAGGGGGCAACTTTAGATGATATACTTCCTCATGCATTTGCCGTAGTTCGTGAAACAGCGAAACGCGTTGTTGGGCTACGACCGTTTGATGTTCAGATAATCGGTGGTATTGTCCTTCATCAAGGGGGTATCGCCGAAATGGTAACAGGCGAAGGAAAAACATTGGTAGCAACTATGCCTGTGTATTTGAATGCTCTGACGGGAGAAGGTGTACATGTGGTCACGGTGAATGATTACTTAGCACGGCGTGATGCGGAATGGATGGGACCTATCTATCAGTTTTTAGGTTTAAGTGTTGGACTTATTCAGCATGATATGGATTTATACGAACGGCAGGTAGGATACCGTGCAGACATTACCTATGGGACAAATAACGAATTCGGATTTGATTATCTCCGCGATAATATGGCTGTGCGTAAGGACATGCAGGTTCAACGCGGGTTAAATTACGCCATCGTTGATGAAGTGGACTCCATATTAATAGACGAAGCACGAACACCTCTTATCATTTCAGGTCGTCCTGAACGGAGTTCGGATATTTATGTTAAAGTAGATGAAGTAGTTCGACGACTTCGTAAGGGGGAACATTACGAAGTGGATGAGAAACAACGCTATGTGCTTATAACGGACGAGGGTATGGTACAGGCGGAACGACTTTTAGGTGTGGATGATTTATTTACGGATACTAACATTGGAATTGTCCATATTCTTGAACAATCCATACGAGCCCATAATTTGTATCATCGGGATAAAGATTATCTCGTTCGGGATGGAGAGGTGCTTATTGTAGATGAATTCACCGGTCGTGCATTAGAAGGGCGACGCTACTCGGACGGACTTCATCAAGCCATCGAAGCCAAAGAACGCGTGCCCATACGATTTGAGTCACAGACCATCGCTACGATTACTTATCAGAACTATTTCCGAATGTATAAAAAATTAGCGGGCATGACCGGAACCGCTATAACAGAGGCTCTGGAATTTAGCAAAATCTATGGACTTGAAGTAACTCAAATTCCGACGAACTTACCCCTAATCCGCGAAGATTTGAATGACCTCATTTTTGCCACAGAAGATGGAAAGTTTCGTTATGTTGTAAAAGAAATTAAAAAAATACATGAAACAGGTCGCCCTATTTTGGTAGGCACAGTCAGTATTGAAAAATCTGAAAAGTTAGCTCAATTATTGGAAGGTATCGGTATTGATGATTATCAGGTATTAAATGCAAAACACCACGAGCGCGAAGCAGTAATTATTGCTAATGCAGGGAAAAAATCTGCCATTACAATCGCTACAAATATGGCAGGTCGTGGAACGGATATTAAATTAGCGGAAGGGGTTCGTGAATTAGGCGGATTATACATTATTGGCACGGAACGACATGAAGCACGGCGAATTGATAACCAATTGCGCGGTCGTGCAGGCAGACAGGGAGACCCCGGAACCACTCGATTTTATGTAAGTCTTGAAGACGAGGTGGCACGGCTTTTTGGTGGAGACCGTGTTAAAAGATTGCTGGATATGTTCGGCAGCAATAGCGAAATGGATGAGCAACCTTTAAGTCAGCGGATGGTCTCTCGCTCGATTGAACGAGCACAAAGGCAGGTCGAAGAATATAACTACGAAATTCGAAAGCATCTGCTTGAATACGACGAGGTCATGGATAAGCAAAGGAAATATATCTATTCCATGAGGCAGGAAGTATTGGAAGATAAAGATGTGACGGAACGCCTGCAAGAAATGATTACGAATATTATTTCCGATGTAATTGACCAATTTGCACCTGAAGACCAACTGCCCGAAGAATGGGACCTGGAAGGTTTACAAAAACAATTAAAAAAGATATTCAATACAGATTTTAATTTAAGCGGTGAAGATGAAGAAGAACCCATCTCTTTGCGTGAGAGCATTTTTAAACAGATATTGAGAGAATATGAACGACGGCATACCTTGCTCGAGGAAGACTTACAGAAACAATATGAACAACAAACGAAAGAAGGGCATTCTCTCCCGCCAGTAAACTTTAAAAAGATAGCCCGAAAACGCATTCATGATTTGGAACTTATGGTATTGTTGCGAGCCGTAGATGAAAAATGGATTGAGCATTTGTATGAAATGGATTATCTAAGAGAATCGGTGCGACTTCGTGCTTATGGACAGAGAGACCCCTTATTGGAATACAAGCAGGAAGCCTTTGAACTGTTCCAGAATTTAATACAGTCTATCGAATTAAATGTTATTCAATCGCTATTCCGTATTACGGACCCAGAATATCGTAAAAAGAGAAACATCCCTTCGCGTTCTACGGGGGGAACTATGGAAGATGACCCCTTTGCTCATTTGCAACGGTATAGTTATATTGCGGCGGATAAAGAAGCCGACCGCAGTTTTTCTGCTTTCGATACAAGAAAGTTTGCTCTTGGAGGGCAATCCGTCCCGGGCGGCGGACCCACAGAAGAAGCAGAAGAAGAAAAACCGAAACGGGTACCTGTTCGCGTCGGACCGAAAGTAGGACCGAATGACCCTTGTCCTTGTGGCAGTGGAAAGAAATATAAGAAATGCTGTGGAAAACAACTCGTATAATCGCTCTGGTCTCCATCGTTCTTTTTTGGGTCGTAATGATGACCTTGTTATTTGTTCGGGAAGGATATTTTACAAAATCCACATGGAGTTTTCCCGAAACACGATGGGAACAGTATAAAGATTGGCGGGTAGGTGTATATACGAACGATGATAAAAAAGTAGGGTATATACAGATTACAACGAACCCGGAACCGATGAGCCCTTTCGGACCTGCATTTAAAATGACTATTACATTCCGATTGGATACTGTAATTTTCTCCTTCCCTGTAAGTTTATCCATTCGCGGTTTTGCATGGTTTAGCCAGCGGAAGGGATTGGAAAATTTTCAGTTAGCACTCCGTTCCGATGAGAGCGACATCAAAATATCCGGTGAATATGATGGACATCAATTAAAGGGAGAGATAATAACCGGTAAAGAAACGGTTCCTTATTCGCTACCTGTTGGTAGAAATTTTTTACTTACCGCAGGTCCGGCTCTACCTTTAATGGATACTCCTGTTTTAGAACCTGGTCAGAGTATTACTGTAGATGTTTTCGATCCACTTTCCCGCTCTGTGCAGAAATCTATCATAACTTCTCAGAGCAAAGAAACTTTACAGATAGCAGGAGAAAATATAGATACTTACCGTATGACAGTAACTTTGAGTGGGCTTACATCAACGGTATGGGTTACCCCCGACCAGGAAGTTGTCCAGGTAACAACACCCTTCGGCTTGAAACTTAAGAAAATAAGTCTCACAGAAACAACAGCCCGCATTTCGGATAGCGAAAAAGGAGACATAATCGGTGCAACAGCCATAAAACCTAAAGGGATAAAGCCTTTCCGCGGAGCCAAGCAAATGTGGGTAAAGATTGAAGGATTAACAAATATCAACCAACCACCCGTATCCACATATCAAGTAAAAACATCTCAGGGATATTTCATCAATCCCCCTGCAGAACCCAAATCTATTCCCCTAACAGAAAAAATCATGCGGACAATCCCGGAAAATACACTTATAGGAGATGCATTAATTCAGTCGGAACATCCCAAAATCCAACAAATGGCAAAAGAGATTGTGGGAACAGAGCAGGACCTATGGAAAAAGAGCCAGAAAATTTATGATTGGGTTTTTAAGAATATAGAAAAGAAAATATCTCCGAATATTCCTTCTGCTTTAACTGTTCTTGAAACGCGTCAGGGCGATTGTAATGAGCATTCCGTCCTTTTCACGGCACTTGCTCGCGCGGTTGGAATACCGACACGGATATGTATTGGATTGGTATGGAGCGAGGAATTACAAGCCTTTGGTTATCATGCATGGGTAGAAGTATTCATAGGAGAATGGACACCGATAGACCCTACCTTAGGTCAACCTATCGCAGATGCTACACATATTGCATTGATTTATGGAAATATTGAACAATGGTTCCGCCTCAGTTCTTATGTGAACCAGATAGAACTCGAAGTTATAAATGTAGAGTAGTAATATATTTCCCTTTTATAGATATTCCGCAATCTGGACAGCGTTATACGCAGCACCTTTGAGGAGATTATCGGCGACAATCCACATATCCAGCGCACGGGGATGAGAAATGTCCTCACGAATTCTGCCTACAAAGGTCTCCCACCGTCCTGCTGCCATCGTAGCCAGCGGATATACCTGCTTCGCAGGGTCGTCCATTAATACTACACCCGGAGCATTGGCAAGTAATTCGCGTGCTTTCTCTACAGTTACTTTCTTTTCTGTTTGGATATTTACCGATTCGCTATGGCTACTAATCACCGGGACGCGGACTGTGGTAGCAGTTACCTGGATACTCGGGTCGCCCATAATTTTCTTGGTCTCGTTGACCATCTTCATCTCTTCATTTGTATAACCATTCGCCTCAAAGGCATCTTTCTGCGGAATTTGGGGAATACAATTAAATAAAATTTGATGCGGAAAAACCTTTATTTCCAAAGGCTTTCCTTCTACATACGCCTGCATCTGATTTAGCAATTCTTGCACCGCATTCTGTCCTGCCCCTGAAACGGCTTGATAAGTGGAAACTACAATCCGTTCTATTCGGGCAAAATCATGAATGGGTTTTAAGGCAACTACCATTTGAATAGTAGAGCAATTCGGATTGGCAATAATCCCTTTATGATTTTTTATTTCATGAGCATTGACTTCTGGTACCACTAACGGAACTTCGGGGTCCATACGCCAAGCACTTGAATTATCAACAACCACACAGCCATCCTTTGCTGCAATGGGTGCAAATTTCTTGCTTGTGCTGCCACCGGCACTAAAAAGGGCTATTTCAATACCCTTGAATGAATTCTCATCCAGAACTTCAACAGGAATTTCTTCTCCCTTATAGGCTAACTTTCTACCCCGAGAACGCTCCGAAGCAAGGAATTTTATTGCCTTAACAGGAAAATTCCGATTTTCTAATGTTTCTATCATTTTTCTACCGACCAAACCGGTAGCACCCACAACGGCAACGACTTTGGGATTCATATACACGCCTCCTGTCTTATAAGGTATTTTGGTGATTATTTATTTAAGATAAAGAATTACTCTTTTACAAATACTATCCAAGGTATGAATCTAACGCAGAGGCAAGAACTGCTTTCTGAGTTAAACCAACAAACCTTTTAACTTCATTTCCATCTTTTATTATTACAATTGTAGGTATACTCGAAACACCAAACTGTTCCGCTAATTCAAATTCTTCATCAACATTTACTTTTCCAATCTTTGCCTTACCTTCATACTCCTTCGCCAACTCATCAATTATCGGAGTCATCATCCTGCACGGTCCACACCACTCTGCCCAAAAATCTATAAGACTGACACCACTCGATGTTTCTGATGAGAAATTGTTTTTGGTAAATGTCATCGCCATATTAGACTCCTTGAAAATATCTTTTTTAAATGATAAAAATCATAATTCCATAAAATTAAAAACTACATCATTATATAATTTGTTCCCTTTCCTTTTCAAACTTTGTTTTTTTGCCAATGATTAAATATTGGTATTTATTTTTTATTCAAATAATTTTAAAATGGGGTTTGCAAAGGTATGCATTATCGCGTCTCTCTCTCCCTTTTTATTATCCTAATATGATAACTTATAGGATATATGTAACAGATTTATACTTTCTTCCCAATCGTAGGGGCACGGCATGCCGTGCCCCTACTTTGTGAAAAAAATTAACCACAGAGGACACGAAGGAAATTCTACACAAAGGGCACAGAGGGAATTTTACACAAAGGACACGGAGGAGGATTTATTTACGGTAAAGACATGGAATTAACAATGGGGAAGAGGGGAAAGATTTTTCGCCTTTACATTGTATTGATTGCATATCAATTTTTATATGGGGACT
>JGI11944J13513_1001690_pt1 | contig 17079 bp, 26 predicted proteins | sample TerdegcoTASludge_FD_13513 | JGI IMG/M metagenome (IMG submission 13513) | reverse complement strand
ATGCCGGGGAGTTCTGCCGCCACCCTCCTGACGAGAGGTGCCTTCACTAGTTCCACCGACCCGTCCCCGGCCCGGTTCTGCTTGACCAGACCGAGGTGTGCCGTGTGCTCATCCCAGGCCTTGTTATTCCACCATCCGTGCAGCATGCTCACTATCTGCACCGTCTCGCGCCTGGTCCCGCTGTAGAACACCATCACCCCCGTACGCACCATGAGAGTGTGCAGGAACCCCAGCACTTCCCTCGCCATGAATCTCCTCGACCCCAGCTGTATCGGGGTCCAGCCGGATCCGCTGCGCTCCTCCAGCATTCCGTCCGTAGGATTGAACCTCCACAGTCCCTCCACTATGATGTAGACGTAGTGGTAGTTGTTAACGAGTCCGACCAGCTGGTGACCCGACAGCCTTCCCGTGCTGATGCTGTTGAGCAGGTCCTTTATCCCCTTACGTTCGATCCCGATGGAGACGGGTTCGTCATCCGGTCCGTTGCCCAAGAAGGCATAGTCACCATATTCCAACCTGCCGATTACAGTGGGTATTCCAGGGGGGAACAAGGACGCCAATTCTACGCTGCCTTGCCTCTCATCGATCTGTATCACTGATGGTTCCCTCCTGTTGAACATGGGGACAAATACCTCCGTTTATGGATTTACCTATGTTACAGTTGAAACACAGGACCTGGTATCCTTCGGGGTAGTTGTTTTGTCTCAACCATGCGTATATCTTCTTGCCGTTTAACTCCTTTCTGTGTTTCCCCCCATCACCGTTAACATGATCTATGGTGAGAAACAACATTTCTGTCTCTCCGCAGCAGGAACAAAACCTACCCCCGTAGGCGTCGAAGGCTCTTTCCTTGTCCTTCCTCCTCAACACGCCGCCCCCTTTTAGCGTGGCGGCTTTGGCCCTATCAGGGTGCTTTCTCCTCCAGTCTCTCTTGTCATTGGACCTACAGAATTTGCATTTCTTCCTGCTACTATCCTCAAACTCAGAGTCGTTTCTACTACACCCACATTGGAGGCATGTTCTCATTTTTTACACTACCCCCAGTCACCTTCTTCCGTGCCCGGGAACACGATGGTAGCCAGGGTAGGGAAGTTGGCCATGTCGTTCATCAGGTCCATTCCGTTCGCGTCCGGGTTCTGCCTGCAGTCCTTGACGAACAGGTGGAAGTTATTGTCCTCGTCGCGCCACAGCCTCACGTTCACCTGCACGAGGAACCCGGTGTCGCTGAACCCGCTGCGCTTCAGCTGCCCGGTGCGCTTGTCGTTCACGTACTCGTCCTTCATCTTGTGCAGCAGGATAAGGTTCTTTCCGCTGGCGTACGCCTTCCTGATCAGTTCCCTGTACTCCGCGTTGACGGGTCCGTAGTGGTACGGCATCACCTGCGTCAGCTTGCCGAACCTCGCCATACGCAGCAGCTCCCACACCTCCGTGGCGGTGTCGAGCACGACGGTGCGTATCTCCGGCGCATCCATGGCGGCGATGTACTCGCGCTTGAACTTCTCCCACAGGAGCACCCAGTTCTCGGGCGTGTTGGTCATCACGTTGCCCAGCCTCCTGTAGTCGGACACGTAGATTTTCTTCTTCCCGGCGAACTTGTGGACCACCCCCTCCATCCCCGTATCGAAGTCGAAGACGGCCAGGGGCCCGGGAGCGGTGAGGGCGAAATGCGTCTTCCCTTCCTTCTCCAGGGCTTCCACGCCCACCAGAATTCTCAACTTTACCCCGGTATCGGCCTCCTTGAAGCCCGTACCGGCGAGTTTACTCGGTATTGTCACTTTATACCCACCCCTTTCTCTTGGCGTGATTGTACAGCATGTTCCAGGTTTCCTCGATCTCCGTGCTGGAGAACCGCAGCTCGTAGCACCAGTACTCCGGACCGCTGTTGCGGTAGTCCCCGTTCACGTACAGGACGTGCAGGTCGCATTCGGTGGTGAGACGGTCGAAGAACCTGGATACCCCGTACAAGTACCCCTTTATCTGCGTCATCCACCGCCAGTTGTCCTGTGGGTCCCTGTTGCTGCTCATCCAAGTCAGCTTGTACTCGCACAGCTTCCACGGGTCCAGGCATATCCCGTCCGGGGACATGGGGATCCCGTCCACCACGATCTCTCCGACCCGGATTATTTCCGGACCGGAAGGGTCGGGCTGCATCGCCCTCTTCTTGAACTCCGCCTCCAGGGTCCGCTCCCATATGAAGCCCATCTCCATCCGCAGGTTGGGTACTCCCCCTTCCTTGGAGAAGGAGTCCATACCGCTGGACACGGCGATGTCGCTGTATATGTCAGACAGATGGATGCCCAGGGTGCGGTCACTTGGTTCGGGAGGGAACGTATCCTTCTTGTACTTGTTTATCAGCACGGGGACCTCCGCGTCAGCTGGTCAGAAGCGGGGCAGGAAGGATGTGCATACCCTCCTGCCCCCCTCTGTGCGCACAGAAACTACTAGAGGGAAAGCTTCCCCTTGTCGTACGTCCACGACCCGGACGACAGGAACTCATTCTTGAAGGCCACCTGCATGATCTGGGCCTTCTTGGGGTGAGAAGCCAGCTTCTTGAAGAGCAGGGCGGGGAGCTGCGCCTTGGCCACCCCGTCCGGGTTCTCGGCCAGGATTTCCAGCACGGCAGCCGACGCGACCTCGGTGAGGTCCTCTCCCTCCGCCGCCGCCCTGGCCGGGGCCTTCGGGGCAGATGCGGGAGCCTTGGCCTGACCCTTCGGGGCGGAGGCCTTCTTCTCCCACGGGAGCTTGATGATCTTGTCGACGACGAGGACCGTCTGCTCGATGACGTTGCCCTGGGCATCCGTCCTCTTGGTCAGTCCCTTGCGCTCCGGGGCGGGGACCCTGACGAAGTGGGCCTCCATGCCCTCGAAGATGGTGATGTCGTCCCCGATCCTGTCCTCGGGGAACCCGCTGTTGACGATGGACTCGAGCAGGAGAGCCACGTTGCTCTGGCGGTTGAGGCTCGTGGCGCGCCCGATGGCGACGAGGGTCTTGCCGTCCTCACTCGGGGTCCAGTCGGTCGCCTTGCCACAAGACCAGTTTTGGCTGACCTCGCTCCCATCCTCAAGGGAGAGGGTGAACCGGGCACTGGGAGCCGCGTTTCCCTTCCCCTGGTAGTCGAAAATCTCGAAACGGGCTTCCTTCACGGTCGCGTTGATGTCGTCCAGCAGTCCACCACCTTCGCTGAAACCTTTGGGGTTCAGTAAACTCATCGTATTTCCTCCTGTAATTTGGGGTTGTTTAGATATGTTTGCTTTCTTCCTTCTGCCGTCTTCCCATAAACTTACTATTTCTGACGCATTCCTCCTTTCTAGTTTATGTTCGCACACCCCGCCATTAACCTGCTTGCTTTGGTTGCAGTTGGCGCATAAAACCTGTAAAGGGGGGTCTTGGGGGTAGTGGTTCCTTTTAAGCCACCTATAAAACGCCGACCCGCTACCTACCACCTTTCTGTGATTGTATCCGTCATCGTTCACATGGTCTAGTGTAAGGAAAGATACTCCCTCCTCCCCGCAACAAACACACTTCGGGCCTCCATAGGCGGCAAAGGCCGCTATTTTATCAGTAAACGCAGTCCTTATCTTTTCCTTCCTGCGGTATTCGGCCATCTTCTCCGGGTTTCTTCTCTTCCAATCTCGGATAGAAGCCTTTGCCTTATCTGACCTATCTTGTGCCATACGGATCCCCCGGTATTATAGTAACTCGTTTGCATGCTTGTAAGAACCAATTTTGGAAAAGGCCTTTATACTTAGACGAAAACCATTCCCAATGATTGTCAATTACAAACACTTCACAGTTATCGTCTGGTGCCCTCATCCCCCTACCACAGGCTTGAACTAAGGACTGTACCGCAAGATAAGATCCGTAGTCAGGATCTATCTTAGTCCGGGCCTTCATAACTTCACTACGACCGTCCGGGAACGGCAATTTTCCTATGATCTGCCACCGGCACTGGTCGTACGGGAAGTCGAACCCCGTCACCACGCTGGGGCTGACCAGTATCTTCGGTTCCGTGGACTCCTTGAATCTCTCCACTATAAGGTGCGTCGTGTCGGAGTCGTGGGTCATCATCCGGCTCTTGTGGCTGCTCGTGTGATAGATCCTCTTGCACCTGTCGTAGGAGACGGCATGGATGATCCCCTTCGTGTCGGGCCTCGCAGCGCAGATCTGCTCTATCCGGGCGAGCCATGCACTGATTTCGGCTGGACCCGCTTTATGGTCCATTCGAACAGTGGGAATGTAGTAGATGGGCCTGTTGTTAACAGGGAAATATGAAGGGTACTCGGTGTAAGTATAGCCTGTAATACCCAGGAGGTCCATGGTTTTTCTGGTAACAGTCGCGGAGGTGAAAAGGATACGTGGTATACCTCTGGTAAGGAAGGACTCGGAGAGCTTTCCGGGCCAGATGGGTTCGAACTCGATGGCGTTTCCCTTGTGTTCTGCGATCCAGTTGTCATGGCGCACCCTCTTGAGTCTTTCTATCTTGTACTTTAGCGTAAGGAGCCTGACCGCCTCCGGGTCCTCCGTGGCTCCCCTCTTCTTGCGGTCCGATATGCGGTCCTCTACCCGCTGAGCCAGAATGTGTCCCCACGCGAGGTAGTAGTTCATTCCCTTGCCGGGGGCAGGAAACTGGCTCATCCGGGCCACGTCATCCCGGCGAATGGACACGGAGAGGGACCCCAATAGCTGCTCCACTGAATCATGCGCCTCGTCGCACACCAGCATATCGAACCGGCCCAGCGCTTCCGGCTCATTGGCAAACCAGAAGGCATAATTGGTGACCACGATACGGGCGTCACGGGCTGCGTTGACTGCGTCAAAGTACTCGCAACCACGCTCCTTGATCGGGCACCGGTATCCCCAATGACAGGGGCCGTGGCTGACCGGGTATCCACTGACCCTGCAGCGGTACGCACTCTGCCCTTTTACTACCCGGATATAGTCGCCGAACTCAGCGGAAAGCTGGTCCTGCAGCCCCTTCGTGCTGGTGAGGATGACCGTCCTTCCATTCAGCAGTACGGCAGCGGTCAGGTAGCATATGCTCTTACCCCCTCCGGTGGGGACCACCTGGACCAGCGCACCCGAATTGCGGCTGTCGAGGATCTGCTGAGTGATGCGATCCTGGCCGGGTCTCCACTTGTCAAACTTGGGGGGAAGCCCCAACTGGGCTGGTGTCTTCATTTTGTTTCCTTCTCCCTCATTTCACCCTGCATTTTCAGTTCACGCAACAGCTGCTCGTTCTCGGCCTTGAGGCGGGCAAGCTCGGCGTCCTTGTCACTTATGACTGCCTTCAGCCTATCAATCATCAGTTCGTAACTGTTCTTTATCGGTGTAGTTTTGAAGTCACTCATCTTTCCCTCCCTTCAGGATTTGCATCGCCCTTTGTAGGTGGCTTTCTACGGCAGCCACTATTGGCTCATAAGCTTCCACCTTCCCCCGCAGCCGCTCGTTCTCCTCCTTGAGCGAGGTGATCTCGGCGTCCTTTTCCTGATTCATCTTTCGCAGTAACTTCAGTTCCATCTCATCAAGGTTATCCATCCCCGCCTCCCTTCAGGATTCTCCTGATTAACTTAAATCCCACGACTGGGACATATCCGTATTCAGTATCACATTGCTCTATAGCCTTCTCCACCCTCCCCCTCGCCTCGTCCAGCGCGGCGAACAGGGCGTCAACGTCGGAGATGCGAAGATTTGACTGTATCGACTGAAATAAATAAGGGAAATTCCCCTGCTTCTCTTTCGTGTAAGCTACTTGTGCCTCGTGCTTCCGCCTGATTGCGTCGATGTCAGTCATCTTTCCACCCCCTGAACTCTGCCACCAAATCCGCTAAGCGGTCTGGTGAGGAGAAGAGCCACTTAGAAAATAAGTGTCCCCTCTCTGACTGCATAAGTTCGCCGTTCTTCTCGTTGATGTACCAGTCTGCGAATCTGTTCTCTGCCCACCAGTAGAAATCTTCCCACGTAAAATCCTTGTGCTGGTCATCGTCCATCACCCACTGCTGAAGGGCGAGGATGTCGGCGGGGTATTTTCCAAAATCACGCTCTACCTGAATGAAGTCGTAGCCTTCTGGAGTATACGTTTGTGACAACCCCATCTGTTCGCAAAGAAACTGATCCCGTGTCATGTCCCTTACTCCACCGGTTTCGGTCTTGCCGTACTCGCCACACGGAACGGGCAATCCAGGGTCCCCTCGAACTCCATGAACTTGTCGCACGGGATACCCTTATCCTTGCTCTCCACCTTGAAGTTGTGGCAGGTGGGGCACCTCAGCTCCCCCTGAATCAGTCTCCAGTACAGGCTCTCGCTCGTTTTCATCCCAGCCCCCCCGTGCACGTTACCAGCAGTGTGATGAGTGCAGCCCATAAGACTAAGCTCAGCCCTATCGACCACAGCCAGCATTCCCTGCTTATAGAATGTTTCAATTTGTCAGTCATCGGACCCCTCCACTATGTCGCACCAGGCCACTATTACGAATACTACCACCAGTATCGCTATCGCCAGTATCTGTGCCAGCGTCGGGTGCATCCACCACCTCCTGCAAACATGGGTGAGGGGAGATAATCCCCCCTCTCCCAGGGTACCGCAGTTACTTCTTCGCGGCCTTCTTCGCCTCCTTCTTCTTGTCGACGAAGTTGGAGACCTTCCCTCGCGCCTTCCGGTTCTCCCGGATCCGGCGTCTTCGCGCCCTCCTCGCGCAGGGCTTGCACATCGTGACCTGATGCCTGTCTGCATTCTTCACGTACCGGATGTTGCCGCACTGGCACGTGATGACGTTGCAATAGACGTTGAAGTCCACCTGCTCCGGGATCCCCTTGTCGTTCAGCTGCTCCACCCAGACCGGATCGGGCCTGTTAAGGGGATCCTTCTCCACAGGCTTCGGCTTGGGTTCCTCCTTCGGGAGGGCGATCACCTTCCCCTTCTTCTCCGCTCTTACCTGCTTCTTCTCTTCCTTTTCCTTTTTCTTCGCCATGCCTCGTACCTCCTGTTTGGTAGTAGTTTTAGGCTCCCTGTCAAGGGAGTGCAAGCGTCATGCCAGGCCTTGAGATTTATACCGCTATCAGCCCGGAAAGGTATGTCTATGTGCACGCCCGTTCTCATATGTGTACTGCAGTATACATGTAATCACTATGGATAGCGTGCTATCTCCCCTTTCTGCGATATTCACCGATGAGGGTGACGTGCCTGTTGAGCACGTGAACGGAGGAGGTATGGTCGGTCCGGTTGGTCAGCAGGATGAACTCGGGCTTTGGTCCCCCGGTGACGGCCACCTTCCCCACCCTCTCGCCCAGGAAGGGCAGGTCCACCACGATCTTCTTCCCGGACAGATAGTAGGAAACAAACCTCTGGTCCAACAGGCTAAGGTCCGGTTTCTTCCCGCTCATTGACCCACCTCCTCCGGCCCGTTGATGGCCGTGAACAGCATGGACTTGATCATGCGAAGGTTATTGAGCGCAGCGTCTATGTACTCCGCGCACAGCACCACTTCCGCGACGGATTCCTCATCCACCTCGGCAAGCTGCGTCATCATCGCCTGAACGCTGATTTTGGTGCCTTCGAGCCTCAGCTGCTGCGACCTGACGTTGTTAAGGAGTCCCTCCAATATGAGCCTCCGGTCGTCCTCCTGCTTCTCCTCGGGAGTCTGTACGTCGAGGCCCCTTTCCTTCGCGCCTTGTATGTACCGCTCCTTCGCCTCCTTCGGGCCAAATTTCCTGATGCAGTTGTTACAGGTCACCTCCTCCCACGTGGTGGCGATGCGGACGTTTCCCACTGCCCCGCATTCCGTAGGAAAATCTCCTTCCCTTCCCTCACTTCTCTTCATGTGGATCACTGCCATAGTCTGTTGCCTCCGTTCCGTATAGTCTAAAAGGGAATCGCCCGCGTGTAGGAAAGGTACCACAGCACGGGCGTCCCCCACATGAGTAAAGGTATCAGTATCCTCATCTTCCCGCCTTGCTCATCCTGACGTTGTACTCGATGGCGTAGGCGTCGCACAGGTTGGCCAGGGTCCTAGTCCTCTCGTCGATGGAGAAGAGATTGATTCCCCGGACCATCCTCGTCACCGCACCGTGGAACGTGTAGAGACTGTGCTCCCCGGCGAGCCGGGCCTCCTCGCCATGAGCATTGAGGAACGCGTTGAAGTGGTTGGCACCGAATATACCCTCCCTCATCGCATCGAACGTGATGCACTTGAAGTCGACCGACGTGAGAGGGTAGTCACGCAGCTGATTCTGCCACTCGATGAGCAGCCTTCCCTCGTCGAGGACCTTGTTGAAGGCCCGGGATCCCAGAAGCAGGATCTCCTCCGGATCCAGCCCCGACGTGTGCTTTCGGAACTCGACGAACTCTCCGCGAAACTGCATGTTGCTGCAGACCACGACGAACGTTCCCGCGCAGATGCCGACGGCGAAATCCTTGGAGATGCTGTTGCGGAACCCCACCTGCACGTATTTCCCGTCCTGCTCCACATCCAACGTCCAGGCCCCGAACATGTTGTTTCCCTTGTTGGTCACGCTGTACGTTTCCTGCCGGATCCCGATTCCCTTCGCGTCCACCACTTTCTGCAGGCCCTCGATCACTTCCCGGTGGGGTATCGGGTGCCAAGTCTTCGTGAACGGGGGAGCGGGAATGGCCATCACGTCCACTCTGGTAAATCTCGCCTTGCTGTCCATAGACTATACCTCCTCTCTGGTATCCAGATGGTTACTCCTCCTTCTTGCTCGGGTCCACCACCAGCGTGATCGTGATCGTCTTGGGGATAGGATTCAGCCCCTTGCTCACGTAGATCGAGCCAGTGACCTTCTCTCCCTCGATCTCGTACCGATGATACCGCTTGCTGTCCTTCATGTACGTTGCTTTTACTTCCATGACAATTCTCCTTTGGTGAGGTAGTAGCGCGAATGCACCCAAGGATCGGGCCTTCCCCTCACTCAGGACAGAGAAGGCCCTCACCCAAGGAGCACTTACTTGTTTAGTGCCTTGTCGATCTCGTATGCCCTGTGTACGATGTCCTGCCGCACCTGTCCTACCAGTGCCGAGTGCTCCATGATGAAGACGAGGCCAAAGTACAGCAACGTAGCCATTACCAGTGCCCAGACAAATTCTCTCATATGACACCTCTCTTTACATCCTTAAACACCTTCACTCCGCTGTAATCGTCATAGTTCATCGCGTCACCTCCTCTGCCGTCAGGCACAGGAAATGGAGGCAGTCCTCGGTCAGGTAGTCATGGTCATAGAGGCCGTGCATAAGCGGTACCCTCACTCGCGAGGGATCCCTCTTCCATACCTTCGGTTGTCCATTCACTCGCCACCGTACCGGTGAGCCATCCCTGTTGCGATGAGTCACGTGGTACAGTACCTGTCCGCGTTTCAGGCTCTTCGCCTGTTCCAGTGTAATAGGCATGCTGGTATCCTCCTTGGGTTGTAGTCGTGCCAGATGGCCACAGCCCGGAGGCCCGCTCGTGACGCGGGCCTCCAGACCGAATCCACCTTGCCTTACTTCTTGTATCCCAGCAGAGCACGGGCCTCACGGATGACCGCGTGGAGCATCGCCTTGTCCGCCTGATAGGGGAGGAGGAGGATGCTAGCATCGTCGGCCTTGCTGCCGATCTCCTGCTGGAGGATGATCCGCTTCTCCGCCTTGCGAGCCTTCACCTTGATCCTCCGCTTGAGGCTGGTCTTGCGCCTGCGGTACCGCTTCTGGCAGACGTCGCAGCGGATGACCGTCCCCTGCTGGTAGGCGTAGATCTCGCGCTGGGTGCCGCAGTCCTGGCAGGAGATGGTGACCTTCTCTGCCTTCGCTCGTGACTTCTTCTCGCCGCTCGGACCAGCGAGCACCTTCAGGCAGACCGCGCACGTGACGTCCTCCTTCGCGTCGGCAGCGATCATGCGGGGATCGAGAGCAAAGATCCCGCAGAGGGACCGGTCCCCGCCCTCCGGCACCCAGTGCAGCCGGTGCTTGGTCTTCTCCTTCTGCTCCGGGGTCGCTGCCTTGCCGGTCGCCGGGACGACGACGGCGGGCTGGTCCACCTGGATGGGGGCCGGGGCCGTGGGGGCCGCCGGGGCCTGCTGGTTCCGCTTGGTGGTCTTCTTGCTGCTCATGGTGCGTCCTCCTTGGGTCGTGGTGTTGGGGGCCTCGCTGGCCCCACAAACGAGAAATGCACGCGCCGTGCCAGTGGAGGCACTGTCTCAGGGACCGCGTCCCGCGGGCCTCTCCGGGCGGTGCGCTTCGGGACCGCGAGGCGTGCCCCGTCCAGTGAGAACTTTCGTGCACACCTCCGCGAGCGTTCCGAGGCGCGAGAAGCCGCGTCCTCCGGGCCTCTTCGGGCAGGTCGGCCGAGTGTGCAGCGGAGTTTACAGTTGAGAACGCTTCTGCACACTCTCGCGCCCCGCCCGTGACGCGCCCCGTCCGGCCCCTTGTCCGGCCCTCTGCGTTTGGTGTGCCGTGGCTGCACGAGGACGACACGGAGAGCGCACGGGTCGCGGGAAGACTCTTCCCTGGAGTCTGCGCGGGACGAGCGATAACTCAGGTCCGGTCCGGACTCAGCGCAGCCCTGGCCCTGTCTGTCTCCCTCGTCTGCTGCAGTGACTCACGGGTCGGCAGGGACTCAGCCCGACCGGCACTAGTCTCCCTGCGACCTGGGTAGGTTTCCTGACCCGGCTTTTTGGTCGAGCGATAGCATACCGGCGGCGGGGAGCCTCTCCCATAGTTACTTATATATGGGGGTATAGGTATATATATCTCACCACTCGCCTCTTTACTTATATAGTACCAGTAAGGGAGGAATCATGCAGAACGTGAAGGAGAAGATAGGGATTATTGCCGCAAAGACCGCGAGGGACGCGCTCCTCGAAGCATATAACGCGAGAGGGATCGGGGAGGCAAGCATCGCCGAGGCAATAAGAGACGCGCTGCAGGCAAAAAGACAGGTGGAGGTGCTGACCCCGAAAGGATGGGATGTATCGCCGGGCGTGCCGGATCATAAGACGCGGCTGAAGGCAGCTCAGCTGCTAGCCGACACGCTGGACGTGAAGGCACCCACGAGAGTAGATATAAGTGGAGGGGGGTTACTGGGGTCCGCCGCCGTCTTTCTTATCGAGGAAGTCCTCAGAGAGCAGGGGATCGCGGTCGATGTGGCTCCTCAGGGGCAGTTATCGCACCGCACCGCACTTCTCTCCCCCTCTCGGTTTGACTTCGGCGACGGGTTTTAATGGAAAAAAAGGGACGCTTCGCGTCCCTTTTTTTCGTGCGCTCGCACCTGCAAGCAGTAGCTGCGCACAGAAAAAGAGCACGAAGTGCTCTTTTTCTCTTTTTTTAAAAGCCGAGAGAGAGGCTTACCCGGCCCCTTTTCCTAACGGGGATTATACACCAAACGGCGCGGGTCTGTCAAGATATCGGAGAAGCCGCGCCGGACGCGGGCTTTCGGACAGATGAATGAGGTGAGACGTCGTGGATGATTTAATAAGAGGCTTGAGGTCAATAGCAGACTTCCTATGTCTGCGCAGGGTGCACACGGTAAGAGAGTGGGAGGAGAAGTATCACCTCCCGATAAGGAGGGATCCATCAGGTCAGGCCTACGCAATAAAAAGTGAATTGATTCAGTGGTTAATTACCTACGATACGGAAAGAAGGAAAGTGAAGACAAAGCAGACCCCCCGGGGTGCGGTGAAGATTATGATGGATAGGAAAAAGAGCAGACTGGAGGCCCTGATCGATGGATGATGTATCGAGAGCGATAAGAAAATTAAGTAGGGAGGAGGTAAACCAGCAGTACGGGCTTATCCTGGCGAGGGCGCGAAAGGAGGGAGAGGCAGTCCTGAGGGACGTGATGCGGTACCTGTGCCGCACGGACCTATTCTTTCTGCTGACGAAGGTGCTGAAGAGGAAGGACGCGAACAAGGATTTTGTGTACGACCGGTGCCGCATGGTGCAGGAGAACCCGGACGGATACCTTGACCTGTGGGCGCGGGAGCACTACAAGTCCACTATCATCACTTTCGCGCTCACGATCCAGGACATTCTCAATGACCCGAACGTGACCGTAGGCATCTTCAGCCACACGCGCCCGATCGCGAAGGCGTTCCTGAGGCAGATAAAGAGGGAGTTCGAGGAGAACGAGGTGCTGCGAGACCTGTTCAGCGACGTCCTCTACAACAAGCCTGCGCAGGAAAGCCCGAAATGGAGCGAGGACGAAGGAATAATTGTAAGAAGGTCCTCCAACCCCAAGGAGGCGACAGTGGAGGCGTGGGGGCTCGTCGACGGGCAGCCCACCTCCAAGCACTATTCCCTCATGGTGTATGATGACGTCGTCACCAAGGAGTCAGTCCAGTCCCCCCTCATGATCTCCAACACCACCTCCGCCTGGGAAAACAGCAGAAACCTCGCCTCGATGGAGGGGGGCCGTACCCGCTACATCGGCACCCGCTGGCACTACTCCGACACCTACAGTGAGATGATAAAGAGGGGGGTAGCCATTCCCCGCATATTTACAGAAGAGGACGAGGACGGGAACCTGTACCTGTGGACCCCCGAGCTGCGCGACATGAAACGCAGGGAAATGGGTCCCTACGTGTACGCATGCCAGATTCGTCAGGACCCGAAGCAGGGATCCCAGATGGGCTTCCTCCCGCAGTGGGTCCGCTACTGGAGGGGGGATAACTGGAAGGGGATGAACACAGTTATCCTGGTGGACCCCTCCTCCAGCAAGAAGAAAAGTACGAACGACTACACTGTAATGCTGGTCGTGGGAAGAGGGTGGGACGGCTCCTATTATCTCATTGACGGGGTGAGAGACCGCATCAACCTCACCGAGAAGTGGAAGAAACTGGTGGAGTTCCACCGCAAGTATCGCCCTCTCCAGGTCGTATATGAGGAGTACGGGCTACAGGCCGATATCGAGCACTTCGAGACGCGGATGGAGGAGGAGAATTACCGGTTCCGTATAATCCCAGTCGGCGGCTCCATCCCCAAGTTCGACAGGATTCAACGCCTGGTCCCTATATTCGAGAACGGTGAATTCTACCTCCCGGAGTATTTACCGAAAAGGGACTGGGAGGGTGCCCCCTACGACTTTGTGAAAGTGTTCGTCAACGAGGAACTACTTGCGTTCCCCTTCTGCCAGCACGATGACATGCTTGACTGTCTGTCCCGTTTGTGTGATAAGGAATCAAGCTTACCTGTTCCCGACTCCGACATGGATGGCGGGCAGCTGGTTCCGGGGATGCCTCTGGTGCTTTCCCGGGACGACGATTCGGGTTCCTACGACATACTTCGGCACGGATTGGAGGACTGACGACATGGGAAGTGATCCTATCACGAAACCACTGGTGAAGGCCGCAGAGTGGGGGTGGGAGCGCATCGATCCGTCCGGCCTCATCCCCAAGACCCCTGATATCCCTTCCATCCCCCCTGTCGGGGCTGCCCCTTCCGGCACGGATTCAGCGGTGAAGGAGGCTGCAGACAGCACCAAGAAGCTGGAGAAGAAGAGGAAGGGGGCACTCTCCACCATCCTTACGGGGTGGCTGGGAGATACCTCCGCCGCCCCGGTCGTCCGCAAGATCCTGTTAGGTGAATGATGGACAAATTCGAGAAGGCGAGGAACATCGAGAAGCGCATGAAGGAGTTGGAGGACGTCCGCTCCGACTACGAGGACCTTCACAAGGAGGTCATCAAGTTCATCGCCCCGCAGCGGTACAACTACGACCGCACCGAGCAGAGGGGGAAGAAGTACGGGTCCAGCGTGTACGACGGATCCCCGATCTCGGCCCTGAACCTGTTTGCTGACGGCATCTTCGGCAGCATGATGAACCCTGCGATGAGGTGGTTCCGGACCAAGCTTCACCGTGAGTTCTGGAAGGTGAACAAGGTCACCCCCCGCGACAGGATGGACATCCAGGAGTGGCTCGACGAGGTGGAGTGGCGTCTTTATTCCGCCTTTTCCCGCTCCAACATCTACGAGGAGGTGCCGGAATTCCTTCGCGACGGAGGCTCTATCGGCACTGCCACCATGTATGGGGAGGAGGACATCGCTCGGGACCGCGTGGTGTTCAGCACCAGGCATCCCGGCGAGTGCTTCATTGCGGAGAACAACTTCGGGTTCGTCGACTGCATGTACCGCAAGTTCAAGTGGAACCTGCGCAAGATCGTGCAGAGGTGGGGCACCGACAATCTTCCCCCGGAGATCAGAGACCTGGCCGAACCGTCCATGGACAGGGAGTTCGACCTCATCCACGCCGTGTACCCCCGGGGCGAGATTCAAGTCTTCTTCAATGACCAGGGTCTTCGCCTCCCCAAGATGAACAACAGGGCGTTCCCGTTCGAGTCCGTGTACCTCATCACCAACGTGTCCGGAGGTCCGTGGATTCTCAGCGAGTCCGGGTATAAGGTGTTCCCATATTTGGTGTGGAGATACAGAAAGAACAGCGACGGGGGTCCGTACGGGGAGTCCCCCGCTCAGGACGCCCTCATCGACATCTACGGCCTGAACCAGATCTCCCGTTCCATGCTCATCGGGGCGCAGAAGTCCATAGAGCCAGCCCTCAACGTCCCGGAGGAGATGAGAGGGAAGGTCCGGATCAACCCCAACGGCCTCAACTACTATAAGGACGAGCGCAGGATCATTCACCCCATCGATCTCGTCCGGCAGTTCGGAAACGCCGAATACATGGAGCGCAGGAAGCGGGAGATCATAGAAGATCACTTCAAGGTCAAGTTCTTCACCATGCTCTACACCGCTGCGATGGAAGGCAGGCAGCTGAACGTCCCCCAGGTACTCGAAATGCAGGGGGAGAAGGCCTCCCAGATGAGCACGATGGTGGGCAGGCTGGTGAGTGAGTTTCTGGACCCCCTCATCGACCGCATGTTCCAGGTGGAGTGGGACGCTGGCCGGATTCCTCCTCCTCCCCCCGTTTTGGAAGGACAGTCCCTTGAAATTGACTACCTTGGCCCCCTTGCTCTCGCGCAGAAGAAAATCTTCCGCATCCAAGGCGTCATGCAGGGGCTGGAGGTGCTGAAGCCGATCGCCGAGATGTTCCCGGAGGTGGTCGACAAGGTGGACCCGGACGTCATCGCCGAGGAAATCCTTGACGGGACCGGCTTCCCTGCCAAGGCCATCAGGCGCGACGACGTGGTCAACAAGATCCGTACTGCCCGTGCAGCCCGGCTGGAGCAGGAGAAGAAGCAGCAGCTTGCCCTGCAGATGGCCCAGCAGGTGCCCAATGTCTCGAAAGCCCCTGAGGACGGGAGTCCTCTGGCAGGTATGATCCAATGAGCATCTTAAACAGGCTTTTCCCTGACCGGGGAGCGCAGGAGGATGAGGTCCGCAAGGCCTATCATCTCCTCTTCAACAGCGTGCACGGGCAGAAGGTGCTGGCTCACATGCTGGCCGAACTTCACTTTTTTGACGAGATAAGCACCGAGGAGGAGCGCATCCTTTCCAACTATGCGAAGAGGCTGCTCAGCAACGTCGGGGCCTGGCAGGGCATGAACGTACCGGAGGTGGTAAAGGCCCTGTTGAGGATGCCCATCACTCCTCCGGAGGAGGACTAAGATGAAGATCGGGAAAAGAAAGCTGAAGATGAGTAGCGGCAAGGTCCGCACGTTCAAGTCGTCGGCGGCAAGGAACAGGTTCGAGCGGGTGGCCCAGGCCATCAAGCACGGGTGGAAGCCCACGAAGAGGAAGAAATAACCGGTTGGGGGACTAAGCACAGGAGGGTGGTGCATTATGGATAGTGCTGGTAACACGGGTAACACGGGTACTACTGGTGCCGCTGGTAGTGGCGGCGGCGGAGGGCTGGGTTGGAGAGCAGCACTTCCTGCCGACCTGCAGAACAACGAAACCTTGTCGTCCTACAAGGAAGTGAAGGACCTGGGTGCTGCGCACCTGGACCTTACGACCAAGTACAAGGACATGGAAAAAAAGGTTTCGGAGTACGAGGGGAGGCTGAAGAACGCGCTTTTTCTTCCCGCTGACGACGCAGCGGACGAGGAGCGGGCGGCTTTCTACAACAAGCTGGGGAGGCCGGAGACGCCCGACAAGTACAGCTTCAAGAAGCCGGAGGACTGGCCCAAGGACCTTCCCTACAACGAGGAGTTCGAGAGAGGGTTCCGCGAGTTCATCCACAAGATCGGACTTCCGGACCGGGCGGCTGGCCAGATTTACTCCTGGTACTCCGGCATCGTCCTCGAGCAGGCCAAGAAGGATCTGGAGAGGCGCAACGCTCTCCTGACCGAGGGCCAGAAGAAGATGCAGGAGGAGTGGAAGGACAAGTTCGACGAGAATGTGAAGATCACCGCCCGTGCGGTGGAAGCGTTCGGAGGACCTGACCTTCTCAGGTTTCTGGACGAGTCCGGGCTGGGCAACCATCCGTTGCTAGTCAAGACCTTTTACAACATCGGGAGGGCCATGACGGAGGACCAGCTTGCCGACGGATACCAGGCCCACGGCGGCCGCAAGACCAAGGCAGTTGGCTCTCTCACATACCCCTCCATGACCAAGAAGTAAGGAGGACCAAGTATGGCCGAGAAGGATATCATCAACCAGCTCACCCTTCTGGAGCTGGCCAAGAGGAGCAACGACGGCAACTTCCTCGAAATTGCCGAGGTGCTCAATCAGACCAACGACGTCCTGCAGGACGCCCCGTGGCTGGAATGCAACCAGACCACGTCTCACGTCGGCACCCGCAGGACCCATCTCCCCACCGGCACGTGGAAGCAGATCAACGTCGGCATCCCGAAGTCCGCTTCCGCCACCCGGCAGGTGACGGAACCCGTGGGAGTCCTTCAGGACTACTCCATCGTGGACAAGACGCTGGTCGACATCGCGTCCGACCCCGTCAAGTTCCGGTCCGACGAGGACATCGCCCACGTCGAAGGGATGTCCCAGACGATCGCTTCCGGCATCTTCTACGGGTCGATCGCCACGACCCCGGAAGCTTTCAACGGGTTTGCCACCCGCTACAACGCCCTCTCCATGTCGAACGTGTGGGGGACGGGAGGGACCGGTTCGGACACCACGTCCCTCTGGATCATCGACTGGGGTCCCCGCCGGGTTCATTTCCTCTACCCCAAGGGGCAGACGAAGA
>JGI11944J13513_1001684_pt1 | contig 17116 bp, 14 predicted proteins | sample TerdegcoTASludge_FD_13513 | JGI IMG/M metagenome (IMG submission 13513) | reverse complement strand
CAGGCCGTCGCCGATGACGAAGTGGTCCAGCAGCCGTATCTGAACCAGGGCCAGCGCCTCGCGCAGGCGCAGGGTGACGGTGCGATCGGCCGCCGACGGCTCGGCGCTGCCCGAAGGATGGTTGTGGCCGACGATCACCGCCGCGGCGTTGTGTGCCAGGGCCCGGCGCACCAGTTCGCGCGGGTGCACCTCGGCGCCGTCGATGGTGCCGGCGCACACATTAGAACGAGAGGTATGGACGTTTAGTATGTAATTGATTTATATGGAAATTTATTCTTTTTGATCTCGTCCATCCTTGTCCTTCGCAGTCAGCCCAGAATGGTCGCTAGCGCGCGCTTGGAGCCCCTGTCGCGCAAAGAGGCACCTGTAGGGGGCTCATCTGTGAACATAGTTGCCATTCAAATAGGATGTTCCCATGTCTGAGGGACTCTATCGAACCGGTGGGATCTTCACTGCCTTCACAGTCTTACGGACCAGTTCTGCAGCTTCTGCAGAGGTGATCCCTAGCGCTGACGCGATAAGGCAGAACTCGAGGATATCCAAGCGGCGAGAGCCGGACTCAATTGAGGAAATCCGTTGCTGTGGCCAACTCAGATGCGCAGCGAGAGCGGTCTGACTGATCCCCATCAACTCGCGTCGCTCACGAAGCTTACCGACCAAGCGAAGGTACGGGCTTTGATAGATCGTCTTCGTAGCCATCCAGTCCGCCTCAGGAAGCGGAAGGCAATCTATGTCCGACACTCGATCTACATGAAAATCATGTAGACGGCGGTTCCCCGCCTTGCTAGCATTCCGGCTGGTTCATATGCCGGGGATCGAGTGATCTATGGCCGTAGCCAACAGACCCTCCTTCCCTTGTGGCCTGAGCTCGACAGTCTTGTCGTTTCGCTCGGTCCTTTCTATACCTGCGCCTGGTGCGCGCTTGAACGATCCACGACGGCTTGTGCCCCGGTCGCAGCGGACCCAGAGGTAGCTCACCAGCTGTTGCTCTTTCTAAAAAGCGCAGGGGTGATTTCTGAAAAGTCAGCGGACTCGGCTGTAAACCGTTCTCTCTATGATCCTGTGGGTTGGACTTACAGCGAGAGCTGGAGGCGACCCGCCAACCTCGAGAGCACTCTCACGCAAACGCTTCATGCTTGGCGTTCCAATCTCGATTCCCAAGACCTGCTATGGGTATGGCGGCAGCTATCTGCCCATGAAGCAAGAGCATATCTGTGCTCTCAGCTACGCCGACACCGAATCGGAACTCAACTCGTCGATGAAGTGTTGAATGCCCTGGGTCAGGATTGGAGCCGCCTTAGCTTGGGGCGTAGAAGGTATGTGATCTGGTCATCCGTTCGAGGAGCGGCAAGTAAGCTTCTGCGCTCGGGAGGCAACGAAGCCGCTGCTATTCAAGTGCTGTCTCGAGAAGTTCAGAGCAGAGCCCGCTGGCTTGAGCAGAGGGAATCTACAGGCGCTCTGAGCAGAACTGACTACTGCTTTCTTCCGAGTAGCGCTTGGCGAAGGCCACTAATCGTTGAGGTGGCGCTGGAGACCATCCTCAGGATCGGGGATACCTACTGGTTGGATCCACCTTCGTCACCAGCCTGTATAGCTAAAGAACAGCGAGGCATATTGAATGCGTCCGACCATCCTGGCACTTGATCTAGAAGGAACCCTGATCTCCAACGCCGTCAGCCAAATTCCTAGGCCAGGGCTGTGGAGCTTCCTTGAACGAGCACAAGCAAGCTTCCAGCAACTTGTGATGTTCACGGCCGTGGCCCGCCCCGTTGCCAGAAGGGTCGCTGCACTCCTTTCCGATGAAGGCTTTGCGCCCCTTTGGTTCAGAGATATTCCCTATATCGATTGGACGGGTAGTACCAAGGATCTTCGTTTCGTGTCCCCAATTCTCGGCGAAACACTTCTGCTGGATGACTACATCTCCTACGTGCGAGCGGATCAACGGGCCTTCTGGATAGAGGTCCCAGCGTTTGAGCCCCCATATTCACCCAGCGACGCTGGGCTAGAGATAGCGTTGAGCCGAATAGAAGCGAGAGTCCTGCAGCTTGTAAGCCCGGTTGATCAACTTACCCACGATGCGCCAAACAAGGATATCTAGCCGTGCAGAGGACCAGCCTGTCTCATCCACTGCAGATAGCGGAACTATCCGTTGGAACCGCTGGAGGAGCAATTGGAGTGACGTTCGCGCCGGGAAAGTGCCAGCAGATGGCAATGACCGGTTCATGGGACAGAGATCTAGACATAGATCTTCGCTCAATCGTGGTTTGGGGAGCAGAGTACCTACTTAGCCTCCTGGAACCCTGGGAGTTCGAGGAACTCCATATACAAGAGTTGCCGCAGCGGGCCAAGGCCCTCGGCCTCAACTGGCATGGCCTTCCAATTATCGACGGCGCTGCACCAGACTCTCGCTTCATGTCGGCATGGGAGAGTACTGGATCGCTTCTTTCCAATGAGCTCCTGCAGGGGCGAAAAGCCGTTGTTCATTGCAAAGGGGGCCTTGGCAGGGCCGGGACTGTGGCAGCGATGTTGCTTCTGCAGACTGGCTCAGCATCGAGTGCGGAGCAAGCGATTGCTAGAGTGCGACAGGTTCGTCCTGGGGCGGTGGAAACAATGGAGCAGGAGGACTTTGTCGTGAAGTGGTCAACCTGTGCCCGCGCGGGCCACAACTAACTGGTGGGCTGGCTGCTTCGAAGCGATGGTCAAGCAGCGCCATTCCTTTGAATACCATGCGCTCTGATCCTTGCGTATCTCACCTAAGCGGTGTGGCGACGTACAGGGGCACGATCGGCCGGCCGTCGCTCGTCTTCACACCATCAGCTCCCTGTGTATTCGCGAAGCACCCGACGCTTCCGCATCACCCACCCCCAGAGCATACCGAAGAGGTTCGCTGATGCTAAGAACATGACCGACACAGCGATACCAAAGAAGGTAGGCCACTGCTGTACCAGACTGAATTCCGACACCAGTTTCAACTAGAGATTTCCTTAAATTTTCCTCGCATTGAGGTAGAGAGCAGCCTGTCATAAGAAACGGGAAGAGCTTCACGCCGCGATACCGGCCAGCACTGCGACGCCTTCCGTCGAGTAATACTCACCTTCGTTGGGAACGGCTATTCTGCAGCTCTGGCCTGAACCGAGGGATCGGCGGTGATTACCAACAATGTGTACTCCAGGGTGTTCCAGTTGAAGGTGGGCCACTCTACAGGCACGATCTTTGTCATGGAGCATGAAGATCGACAGTATTGGGTTACGGCCAAACATGTCATCTCGGACTGGGACCGAGAACAGCCTTTAGATGTCATGCGATCAGATGGGTGGTGGCAGATCAGGTTGCGACTGGTTGGTGAGCACCAGTCTGCCGACGTGGCGGTGTTGGCGGCGAACTTCGCCGTCAAGGTGTACGAAGCCGAGGCATCCATGAAGAACTTCGCGATATCTCAGGAAGTATTCTTCCTTGGCTTCCCCTTCGGGTGGTCTGCCCACGTTCCCGCACACGTCAATCGCGAGTTTCCACTACCATTCATTAAGCGGGCGATCGTGTCGGCAGTGTGCCCTGCCGTTGCCGGAGAGCGGGAGATGCTGATACTTGACGGGCACAATAACCCCGGCTTCTCGGGAGGTCCGGTGGTCTTTGAAGACAAGTGGCAACCTGGAAGTGGACTTCGCATTGCTGGCGTCGTTTCCGGCTACCGATTCGAGCCCGAGGATGTATTTGCGGGAGAAGAACCGATCGGCGCATACGTGAAAGCGAACACGGGACTGATGTTCTGCGAGACGATCAAGCGCGTGCACGAAGTAATCGAAGAGAATCCAATTGGAGTTCCATTCGTATAGGCGCTCGGCCGTCCAAGCCGGACGTCAGAGGTTGCATGAAAGGGGAGAGGGGCAGTTCCTAAGCCCCGCCCGCGGACTTAGATCCTGGGAAAGTCGAGGTTATCGGATGTTTGAGGTCGTTGGCTCGGATATCGAGCGTCTTTCTGATGCAGAACTTCGCTCCCTTGTACTGCGCTTGGCGAGCAGTGAGCTGCGCAAGCAAGGATTGCCAATCTCCGCGGTCACTGCCGGCGGGCATCAAGATGCACCTGATGGCGGTTTGGACGTACGAGTTGCGTGTTCAGTTGCAATGGCCCGGGCTGACTTTGTCCCGCGGGCGAACACTGGCTTCCAAGTAAAGAAGCCCGATATGGCGGCAGGTGCCATCCGCAAGGAGATGTGCCCAAAGGGCGCGCTAAGGCCAGCAATAGCGGAGCTGGCACAGCTGCAGGGTGCATACATAATTGTCAGTGCTCAGGGTTCAGTCGCCGACAAGCCTCTTCAAGAGCGTCGAGAGGCCATGCGTGCACAACTCACCAGTCTCGCATCTCCAACTGACCTGTATGTGGACTTTTACGATCGTGATCGCATCGCTGCTTGGGTCAATGAGTACCCGGGCGTGGCCGCATGGGTCCGCTCAGTCGCCGGCAGAGCGCTCAATGGTTGGACCTCCATTTATCGCTTGAGCAGCAACAAGACAACGACAGCATTCCTCGCTGATGGCTCTACCTGCCTACTGGATGAGAGCCGCAAGCCTGGGCAGGCACTTGAGATCCTAAGCGGTGTGGAGCGGCTCAGGGACGAGTTGCGTCGACACGGCCGATGTGTTCGCCTCATCGGCCTATCGGGAGTGGGCAAGACGAGACTTGTGCAAGCTCTGTTCGAAGACAGTGTCGGCACTGAGCCCCTAGATCCTAGTATTGCCGTCTATACCGACTACTCAACCGAGACACGTCCGTCGGCACGAGATATGGCTTGCGACCTGATCAACCGCGGAGAGCCCGCGATACTGATCGTCGACAACTGCAATCCGGAGACCCATTCGGAGCTTGCGAAGATCTGCTCAGAATCAGGCGCCCCAATCAGTCTCCTGACCGTCGAGTATGACGTTCGCGAGGACGAGCCGGAGCGAACTGATGTCTTCAGGCTCAAGGGAGCATCCAGCGACTTGATTGAAAAGTGGATTGAGCAGAACTTCGGTCACATATCGGAGGTTGATCGACGCACAATCGCGGCGTTTAGTGACGGGAATTTTCGTATTGCGAACGCGCTTGCCGAGACCCTCGGGCGTGGAGAGACTTTGGGCAAGGTAAAGAGTCGGGACCTTATCCAACGTATATTCCGCCAACGGAACGTTGAAGATGGATCACTTCAGATGGCGGCAGAAGACCTGTCCTTGGCATACTCTGTGGACGGCGAGGACATCTCTGCTGAGAGTGAGCTGGCGCAGATTGCTGAGATGCGCGGAGTTGACGCACGCTCGCTCTATCAAGTCATTGTCGAGTTGCGGCAACGAAACGTTGTGCAGGCCCGAGGTCGCTGGAGGGCGATCCTACCGCAGGCAATTGCGAATGGACTTGCTAGCACCGCTGTTGCGAGGACTCACCAGGATACCCTCGACAACCTCATTCGCTTGGCTACGCCGCGGCTGCGGGCCTCAATCTCGAGAAGACTTGGATATCTGCACGACGTGCCAGAGGCACGCGCAGCGGCTGCTCGCTGGCTTAGAAGTGATGGCGCATTTGGAGATCTGTTCAACCCGGCGACGCAGGATCTCAGGATCATCACCAATCTTGCTCCCTTGGCTCCAGGTGATGCCATGGGTCGCATCAGCGAAGCTGTGCAGATCTATCCTGAGATCGCCGATTGCGGATCACGAAAACGCTGGGAATGGATTCGCCTGATAAAGGCGTTGAGCTACGAGACGGAGCACTTCAACTCCGCTGCGCAGCTTCTGATGCAATTCATAGCCACTGAGCCGACGGGGAACCAGGTCGACTCAGCCCGCGAAGCATTCTCAGAGATGTTCCAATTGTATCTTTCCGGAACGCAAGCGAGCCCCGAGACTCGCCGTGCACTGGTTGCGAACCTTCTTGGATCTGACGAAGAGGACTCACGGGCGTGCGGGCTGTTGGCTCTCCAAGCTCTACTAAAGACATCGTATTTTTCATCGAGTACGAGCTTTGATTTTGGCGCCAGATCACGTAGCTGGGGGTGGCACCCTCAGTCCAGTAGCGATGTGTGTGACTGGTACGTTCGCGCCATTCGCCTATGCGTGCACCTTTCTGACAGGATCGATGAGCCTCGCCAGATTCTCGCCCAGAGCGTTAGAGGCTTGTGGCGCTACGAAGCCTGCCATGGGGCGCTGGAGGATGCAGCTGAGGCACTCTTGAAGCGCGCCCATTGGATAGATGGCTGGATCTCGCTGCGCGCCACCCTACGCTTCGATGGAAAGAAGATGCCGAGGGAGTACAGAACTCGTCTAGAAGCACTGATCGACCGCCTGCAGCCCGTTGATCTTCTCGACCGCGCACGAGCGGCGGTGCTTGGTCGCGGTGTCGATGGGTTGGAAGCCAGCAGCGCTGAGGCTGACGATGAGAGTGGCATGCACGCCTGGAAGAGAGCATCTCTGATGGCGCAAGGTGTCGGCCGTGAGTTGGCACTTGCCCCTTCAGTCAGAGAGGTGTTCATGAGCGAGCTAATGGTTGCAACTGACGTCCAGCGCGCCTACGAATGTGGGATGGGACTTGCGGAGGGTGCACCCACTCTGCTTGAAACGTGGGAGCTGCTCCTCTCAGATTACGAACGTGCGGACGCAGCGCGACGTGACGCGACAGTTCTCGGCGGATTCCTGCGCCAGGCCAAGGAACTCGATGCTGAATTTACAGAGGGCGCACTCGAGAGCTCCCTAAGCCGGGGTAGCCTGATTCCTATTCAGCCCTACCTGCAGGCACGCGTTGGCCTAGACCAGGTTGGAATTAGCCGAATGCGCAGAGCCCTAGCCGCAGGTCTGCTTGAGGCACCTGCATTCGTGCACATTGCCAATGGACTGGTAGAGCACTCACCGCCCGCGTTGTTGGCCGCGCTACTTGCAGATATTGCGCGTCTCGCAAGTGGAGAGTGGGTGGCCTTGGAAATTCTTCACATGTACTTCTTCTCGAACAAGAGCACGTCGAGCACAGCACCGAGGGCTTTGGTTGAGGTCGGTCAGGGTATTCTCGCTAGTCTCAAGTTCAAGAGTGCATCAGTACAACGTGTACATAGCGCGGGAGAGGTCGCCAAGATCTGTTGCTCAACGAGCGATCCAGAGCCTGCCCGTAGCGTGGCCGAGTCGCTCTGCCTCAGTTTGGAGGCTGGCGACATCCACTTCCACGAAGTCAGGGAGATCATCAACGCACTTTGCGAGGCACATCCGCATGTCATGCTGGACACATTCCTCCTTCGTGCATCTGAAGACTCGCTGGGTCGAAGATGGGACACGGGAGGAAGCAAAGGCTTGGCGTACAGGTCCATGGGGCTGCAAGCGATTCAGTCCTGGGCATCGATCAACGCTGTGCACCGATACCCTCTGTTGGGAGCCGTGATGTGGTTGTTCAGCAGAGGCGACTTCGAGGAGGGCACGAAGATCGACCCGATCTTCGAGGGCTTGCTGAGAGGGGCGCCCGATAGAGTCATGTTCTTGGGTAAGTTCGATCGGCAGGTGTATCCGCTGCGCTGGAATGGCTCGATCAAGGATATGCTCCGTAATCGCCGCTCAGAGCTGACACGACTAGCTGCCGAGATGCCTGGCGAAGTGGCAGATTGGGTTCATTGCGGACTCCCACTCATCGAGCGATGGATCGCTAACGCCATAGAGACAGAGCACCATCAGGAAGAGGCCTTTGAATAGTGAGGGCCGCCATCTTCTTCGGAGACAATGGATACGGCATTGTCGCGAAGGCGAGCCTGGAGGGGGAGCTGGAAGGGAGGGCTGCGCTATGCCTTGGGGCGCGATCAGTGCACTAGCGCTCAGGTCGGGCCGCTAGCTCCTGCCGACGTGAAAGTCCGGCTTGGCATGCAAAACCTATATGCTTCAGCCGGACATCAGCGGAACGATCTTGAACAATTGGCGGAGATGGCCGCCCTCGGTTTGGACGGCGCTGAAGATGGGTTAAGCAAGAGATGGGTTAAGCAAGCCGCCCTCATCGATGCTCCGGGTCGGTGAGGGGCGTCGTTGAACCCAAACAGTTCACTCCACTACGACGTAGAAGGGCTGGCTGAATCCGACAATCTGATTGTCGGTGGTACTCAGAACGAAGGCCTCGACTTGGTGGACCCCGCGATAGCTCAGCGTCTCGCGTCGGCTATGTGGTTGGTCCGAACCCACGAAGTCCCCTCGAAGCTTGCCGGCTCGTCTAGCGACTGCCCCGGTGTTAGTCACGCGCCACATGGTCCTGTAGGTGTGATTTGGTGCAAGTCCGCCAAGCTTCGCCTCAAAGCGAATGTCCTGGTTGGGCTGCATTGGTTCGCCGCTTCTCACTACGCGCGAAGGGGCGCCAGCCGCATCGACCAAGTAGCCCGAGATAGTCGCTGGCAAGCGGAAGTTGGCTAGGGGCCACTGGGGTTGCTTGCGATGACCCGGCTCGAGAATCTCCAGCGGCACCATCTGCAACCCGCCAGTCTTGAGCACATCGACATCATCCAGTTGGACATCTGCACCGGCCAGCCCTGCCTCCATGGCGACCGTCGGTTTCCGAAGCACGGCAAATGAGTCGCCGAGGATTCGCCGCCAAAGCTCAATGCTCTGGGTAGAGTCCTGTTCATCGAACGCTGCATCAATCCACTGACGATATCGATGGATGGCGTTGCGGAAGTTCCGATACTGTTCCTCGGTCCACTCGGAGGCTTGATCCTCAGCAGGGAGCACAGGATTTGGGACATGGGGCGGGTAATGATGGCCTTGTAGCCAGTCATCCAAGCGGCGAAAGAGAGTCCTCAGGGACGTTGGTACATCGCTGAAGTCATTTCCGTGTCGATCGCCCTCGTGAATGCGCTCACCGAGTAGGGTGGTGAAAAGGAAAGACGGACAAGTGAAGGTTCCCTTGTAGTCCCGAAGATACTTGGCGAGCCGAGTGACCTTGCGGAATGAATTGTTGCCGCTGATTGAGTTCTTGCCGCGCAACCAGGAGGTGTACTCTTCCGGCCTCGAGTCCTGGAATGTGTTGTTGCGCCGGTTGCACACCTCATTCGACCCGGCATACAGGCGATCAACGACGCAGGGAGCAATGTCCATTTTGCGGTCGCCAGCGTACTCAAGGGTCACACAGTAGGGATAGCGCTTAACCTTGTCCGCGTACCTGGGGCTCGCTTCGAATGTGCGAGCAAGCTGATCCACATAGTCTGCCGCAGCCCATCCCTGTACGGGCCTGACGAACAGAATGGCGTCCGCGTCAAATGGCCGACCATCCAAAGGGCGAATGATGGTCTGGTGGGCCCATGAGCCGTGCTTGTAAAGTCGAATGATCTTCGGAAGGTAGTTCGAATCTTTAAGGAACCCCTCGATTGCTACGAAGGAGTTGTCCAGCTGATCGAGTCGAGTGCTGTTGAGATTGACGACATTCTCAAGAAATGCGCTGAAGTGGTTGAGGTGCTTCATTTCGCAACGTCCCCTGCATTGAGTCTCCTAATGAAGTCCCTAGCGCCCGCCTCCATTTCCTGCTCAAGCCCTGTACGCTTGAAGAAGTAGACGAGGTCACTCACCAACGGGCTAGACGCACGGTGGGAGAAGATGGCGTCCTGTAGCTGCCGTGCTCTTGCTTCGAGCTTGTCGGGCTCATCGTCGGGTTGGAACTTATCCAGCGAACCGTCAACCTCGCCTTTGAGACGAGTGACCAAGGCAATAGTGTCACCCTGACGCTGAGACTCTCTGATAGTCCACAGGGCAAATGGACCGAAGGGAACGAGCATCGTCAGGATAACGTCGACTAATGGCTTCTGGAGTGAGATCACTATTAGTACTGTTAGGTACATCCAGCCAAGTATCTTCAGGTAGCGCTGATAGTCCCCCCGTAGGTTCCAGTCGTACCAAAGATTCGTGCGCTGGCAAACCAAGCGCGCGCTACTCATAGGCAGCGGGTCCACCGATTGCGGATACCAGTTACGGAGTCCCAGTTCCCGTGCCGGCTTCAGTGGCTTGCTTCCATAGCGCTCGATTTCCTCTGCATCGACCCTCTGGCCGGCCACGAAGGCATTCCAGGGCAGGTCGAGGACTGTCGTGTCGAATTGCTCTTGCAGTCTAGCCGACAGCTTGATTCTGCCTCGGCGCCAGCGATCTATCCACAAAGCGTCTGATGCACCCACCAGAAGAGCGACCAGGCTGACCCACTTTGTGCCGCCCGAAAGGCACGGCGTAGATGCGGTAACGATAGAGACTATGGGTAGGAAAAAAACGAATATAAAGTAGTAGCGCTGAGCTCGCTTTACGCCAGTGTGTATGCGCAATCTTGCTCGCAAGAGCCGAAGCGCATCCTCGGAATTTTGTCTCTCCCGAACGCAATTTGGCATGGCTTCTGTCCGTCCGTGGCCCCAATATCCCCAATGCCGACTATAGCCATCTGTGGGCCTGTGACACAAGTCACATTGGAGTTGCAGCTCCGACTGGTTGTCCAGGTGGCCTCGTTACAACGTGACCCATCAGGGTTCGTACGGCACTTTGGGGGCTGCGGTCTCTCTTGGATAGAGGTGGGAAGTGATCCCACGACCCAGCTACCGTTGGTCGAGAATGAAGGGGGGTTTCGGGCTCGCTAAGTAGGCTCAACGACGAGCCAGCTCGGCGAGCTTCATCTCAGCGCTAAGTAGAAGCGAGCGCAGGTGGTCACGCTCCGACTTCAGCTCGCTGATTCGCGCAACAGCGTCCGCCAGCTTGAGCTCGAGCGAACTAGACTTGGCTCGCTCGCTGAGTAGTGCTCCGTCTCTTTGGGCAACATAGGCTTGAACTTCCGCAATCAAGGGCCCGAAGCGAGACTTCTTAAAGTGGGCAGGAGGGATGCCCGCTTCTCTCGCAACGTTGTTCTGACTGACGAGCGCTCCAGGTGGCAATACTTCTGGCTGACCCGATTTCAGCCTATCGAATGCGGCTATCAATCTGTCGAGCAGGGGAGGTTCATTGCTCATTAGATCTCACTCTGATGACGAAGTCCTTAAGCGCTGAAACTTGGCCCTCAAGCGCACGCATCCTCGGGCTATCTCCAGAAGGGCGCAATGCTTCCAATAGAGGCTCGCTGTGGGCAATCAACTTCTCCGCACGTACTACATTTCCTTTGTCCAGCAGTGCTTCGGGACACGTTACGCAATGGGACAGCGTGTCATAGCCACCATGCTCACAGTTACCCTTCTTTAGGCAGACACCCAGCAGGGTAGGTCTCACGGAAAGTGTGCCCTGGCTAGCGAGCTTCGCAAGCCCCTTTAGATCTGAGGTGCTGATCAACTCCAGAAGGCGATCCTTGTGGGCTGAGCCATGGGGAGAGAAGTGCTTCGAGTCAGCAAGCCCCTTCGCGACTCGGGCCGCCTCATTGGCAAGCTCCTCCGCAAGCTCAATGCGCATCGACTCGTTGAGCGAGAGGCTGTGGTATCCGCGCACATAGTACTCGGTCATTCCAAGGTGAAGATGTTTCAGCTGAAGCTGGATCGAGCCGAGCGCGACTCGGCCAGAGCGCACGGCATTCACTACCAATGTCCGCCTCAGCTGATGGAAGGAAAACGGCCAAACCTTTCCGAGTACAACACGCCCCCCAGAGCTACCGTTGATGAGTTCGGATACTCTAAGGTCGTCTTCAGTGACCTTCAGAGTCTCAGGATCAAATAGCCACGGATAGTTAATCCTTTCGATCATTGAAACCCGCGGTGGATCGATACTGTGCCGCTTCTTCTTCCAGCCTAGTACGGACGTAAAGAGCCAGTTGCTGAAGCTCCCTGAGACCAGTTTGGTGTCGCGCATCTCATGATGTACCGAGGAAATGGCTTCCAGCACATGGATTGCCTTTGCAGCCAAGTCGCTACATATCCAAGTCGATTCCGTTATAGGCTGTATCTTTGCGGGCACTCCGACTATCAAATTTGCCGGTCCGATGGCGGCGTCTTGATGCTGACGGAGGCACCCTCGCTTGAGCTCGCGAGCCTCTGAGATGCGCATGCCGCTATGCGCGCACAGCAAAATCAGGGCGGCATCTCGTATCGCCGTGATGTAAGTCAGGAATGGGTGGCGGTGCTCCAGCGTGCCGTATGCGGTGTCGAAGATGCCCACTAGTCTCGCAGGTAACGCGGAAAGGTCTTCCGTAGCAAGTTGGCTGTCCGGTGCCGGGACAAGGTTGAACGCCTCGTGCAGTTGGCTACGTATCGCATTCTTAAGTAGGTCGATATGAGTGGTTGCGAGCGATACAATCGCATCGCATTGATTCAAGACGTAAGAATGGATCCGATTAGGGACGTATAGTGTTTGATTGGCTGAATATCCTGTTGGGTAGAAGCTTGGGATAAGTGCCGGTGGGCAAAGCGTAAAGCCTATTTCTTCACTCAGCAGGGCCAGTTCATGCATAAGCAGTGGTGCGGATCCAAGTGAACTTGGGCGGATTCGCTTTCGAAGTTCTGCCTGGCATTTTTTGGAACTTCCGAACTCCGAGATCAGAGTTTGTGTGGAGTTGCAGGCCTTGAGGATGTCCTTTAGGCGGCAGAGTTTGGTGTGGAAGCTGCCGGCCCCGAGGGGGTGGTGGCCAATGTAGAGTAGTGCCAGTACTACGACTTTCGCCGCAGCTGCGTTGCTCTGCTCTAGATCATCCGTGTTCTCATCATTGGCGAACCGCATGGAGATCGATGACGTGTGGTATGCGGAGAATATCCAACAGTTGTCTCCGTATCGGCTGCAAGGTGATCCATCTGATTTGTAGGAGACTACGAAATCTGGGGGTACGTCGTGGATGCTGGCAAGGCCGCTAGGAAGAGGGACGTCACGGTGTTTCGATTTAAGTCGGGAGGTGAGCATCAAGCATCTCCCTGCGCGAATCTAATGAGGAGGTCCCAGGATGGATGGAACTGTCCGTCATTCACCTTGCGATCTGCGATCTGTGCCCATGCCTCGTGTTGCTTGTTCTTCTGCGAGAAGGCGCGGATGATTGATCGGATGCGGCGCATGGTTTCAAGTATCGGCCGCGAATGTTCTCTGTTTGGGTAGAGGTGACTTTTGAGTTCGAGTCGCTTCAGCTGAAGGTAGCTCCTCAATCTCCAAATGTAGTCTAGGCTCGACACTCCCTTGTAGTTTTCACAGAAGAGGCATCCCGCCATCGTGTCGCAGTTGGGAGTGGGTGCATCGGGTGAAGCTATCGTCAATGGCTTGGGGTTGTCCTTCTGAGTGCATGGCGCACCATCGACTGCACGCGACACCCGAAGCGCGGCTACTTCTGACTTGAAGAACGCAGTGAATTCACTCGCCGCTCGTTGTGGGCTTCTACGCACATAGTTCTTGGCGAACGTTTCACGGCTATGTTGGAGAATCAAGGACTCTGTTCCCGGATCTCCGCTTACCTCCATGATGCTATTGGACTTGATCTTTCTGAGTTCGACGGTCGTAATGAACGGAACGCCAAGCTCATTGAAGATATTTCTTAGGTTGCCACTGTGAAATTTTCGACTTGCTGGACCGCCTCGCTGATAGATTGGGAAGAGCAGGCTTGACTTGAATTCGCTCAAATGGGTTTCGCGAAATTTCAGATATGCAGAGAAGATGGGCAGGTAGGGCTTGGGGATGGTGAACAACACGTCATGCCCGGCGCGAGCCTTGAATTCCCTAAATTCGTAGTGATCTCCTGCGGACCGTCTGCTGTACTGTTCGACCTTCATCTTTTGAACTTCGGCAAGATTCATTCCGGTCATTGCTATGAATAGGAATGCCTCTGCAGTTACCCTAAGGTTAAGCAGAGGGAACCTGCGATGTAGGCTTGTGCCCTTAAGGGTATTTTGCCGTCTTGCGACATCGTAGCCGTACTTGGTCGACGTCGACTTCCACGTCCCAGAGTAGTGGTAGTAGATCGGGCCGCTCTTCCTGACCTGGATTGGCAATGGCAGGGGCGCGTAGAGCTTATCTGGTTGGAGGCAGTCGATAAGCGAGATGAGGTCCGCGACGTACTGCTGAACGACTTCGCTTCTCGCATCGTTAGTCTTCAGCGCCAATGGTGCTCCGCGCTTGGAGATCCCAAATGACTTCAACAGCAGTGTTGAGTCTTGCCCAGTTACGCCGGCTAGAATTCTAACGACGTACTGCTGCTGTGCGAGATCGTGCGGGGAAGCTGTTTTGAACGATCTGGTCCAACCTTGGACCGCGATGAAGAATGTTTTCGGAGAGACTTGGACTGACTCTCGGTCGCAGTAGTTAAAGAACGTCCTGAGCGTGTTAAATATTGTTTCGCGAGTCGAGTCAGCCAGTTCGCCGAGGACGTGCCTCTCTACTATGTGTTTGTGAATGGATTTGAGAAGTTCGTATCGCAGTAGATCGTATTTCCCAAACTTCCCCGAGCGTATCTCTGTATCAACCGTCATGGTCGGGCGCTTGGCGGCACCGATGAAGGCTAGCCTGGAGAGATCCCATGGCAAGGATCTACCAGTCTTGGGGCGGGGAATAATGAGAGGCTCAGGGAGTCTCATGAGTGAGCTCAAGGAGCCATTGCCCATAGACGTCGTTGTACTTGCCGACGATTCGTCTCTTCTGCGCGTGCTGGACATAGCGGAGAGCGGTCCGCTCATCTGATTGGCCCAGGAACTCCGTAATGATTGAAAGCGCGGATGTCACAGGGATCCCTATGGCCATCGCGGCATCTAGCAGGTTGCATGCGAATGTCGCTCGGGAGTCGTGAAATCGAAAATCTTCGATCGGGACGTCGCCGGCTTGTGCGATCGTCCTTATCCTATGAATGGCTACGCCAATGGCGCTGCTCGGAATGCCGTCGTCATCATGATAGGGACGACCCTGCGGGGTTAGGAAGAGGTACTGAGAGTACCGACCTTCATGCTTGATGGCGCGTTTTAGGCGCCGGACCGAAGTTATGTAGCTAGTAAGGCGTTGGATGAGCGCGTCTGGTATGACGGGGGAGTAGTTCGTTGAGAACTTCGTCATCACCCCGTGCGCGGGACCGATCTTGATGGACTTGTGGCCTTTCAGGTTCGTCGACGCAGCCCTTTCGATGGTTTCGCATTTGAGGTCTGTGATGCTGCCCAAGCGAATTCCAGAAGAAAAGCCAATGGCGAGCATCAATGTCACTTCTGTGCCCGCATGTGCCTCGGATAGCGTCAGGATTCGCTTCTGAAGTTCTGCCGGAACTGGCTTCAGTCCACCTTCCAAGGTCGATCTAGGCGCGGTCCTTCGTCGTTTCAGGGGCATGCTCGAGACTGTTTTCTCGACTGTCTTTGATCCGAACCTTGTAAAGACTTGGACCTGGGTCGTTCGAGTCAAGAACGGCTTGCATTCGTCTGCAAGTTGGCCGGTAGAGGTGCACCAGATGTAGAAGTTGGCGACTGCTCGTAATTCTGTTTGAGCGGTCGAGTATGCACCCGTACCCTCTTTTACATTGAGGTTCCTGTGCGACTTGTACAGGTAGGTAGGCTTTTCTGAATCCGGCTTATCCAAGTCGTTCCACGCCAATCCATTGGCTTCCAGAAAGTTGGCGTAGCTGACTAGGCCGCGAGCATCTCTAATGATTGTCTTTGCGCTTAGATCTTCGGCAGGATCGCAAGCGCGACTGGCGAGCCAAGTATTCGCTTCCGTCCAAGGTAGCCCGGAAGCCAGGCGAATGTATGGCAACTGCCGCTTGGGTTCAGGGACGTCATTGATGGACATGGAGACTGACCAAAGATGCTGGCCGTCAGCCTCTCCATGGTCGAATCGCTGAAACTGAAACAGCTCGAGCGTTGCCATTGGCCGATCCTGAATTCTGCCTGTACTGCATTGCCCGACACTACTGCATTGGATTCAAGCCGTCCATCGCATGGAAGTAAGGTGTACCGCGGAACAGCTCCTCGAAGGCCAGTGCCCGGTGCCGGCTGTCCAGGAACAGGGCGGCGAACACCTCGTGCGGCCGGGGCCGCAGCCGTTGCACGAAATAGCGGCCGGCCGAGTCCGGGTCGGTCAGGGTGGTGCCGCGCTCCAGGTCCGAGGCCAGGTGGCGCTGGCCCAGCTCCAGTGCCGCCACCAGCCGGCAGGCGCGGGCCGGGCCCAGGCCCGGCACCCGCATCAGTTCGCGCGCGCCACGGTCCATCAACTGCCGCAGCGGGCCGTGTACATGCAGCATCTCGCGCGCGGTCCGTATCGCATCCTGGCCGGGCAGGCCCGAGCCCAGGAAGATGGCCAGCAGCTCCGCGTCGGACAGGATGCTGGCCCCGTGTGCCAGCAGCTTTTCGCGGGGGCGTTCGGAGTCGGGCCAGTGGCGGATGTGCATGGGCTCAGGGTGGCCGTCAAGCGTGTGCAGGGTAATAAGTCGTCACGGACCCTTCGGGTAAGCTAAAGATTCTTGTGCAGGTAGGATTTCCCAAGTGACCGGCTTTCCCCACAGTGTCCATGCGCCCTCCCGGCCGCTGGACGGACAGAAGCTGCTGCTGTGCGTCGGCGGCGGCATCGCCGCCTACAAATCGCTGGAGCTGGTGCGCCGCCTGCGCGACGCCGGCGCCCACGTGCAGGTGGCCATGACCGACGGCGCCCAGCAGTTCGTCACGCCGCTGAGTTTCCAGGCCCTGTCCGGGCAACCGGTGCGCACCACCCTGTGGGACAGCGCCGCCGAACAGGCGATGGGCCATATCGAACTGGCACGCTGGGCCGACCGCATCGTCATTGCCCCGGCCACCGCCGACCTGCTGGCGCGGCTGGCGCACGGCCATGCCGACGACCTGGTCACCACGCTGTGCCTGGCCACGACCGCACCGCTGACGGTGTGCCCGGCGATGAACCACCGGATGTGGCTGCACCCGGCTACCCAGGCCAACATCGCGCTGCTGCGCGAGCGTGGTGCGCAGGTGGTCGGACCGGAGGACGGCCCGCTGGCCGAGGGCGAATCCGGCCCCGGGCGGCTGAGCGAACCGGAGGCCATCGTCGCCGCGCTGGCCGGCCAGGCCGCGCCCGCGGCGGCGACCGTGCCGGACCGGCTGCAGGGCATGCAGGTGCTGATCAGCGCCGGCCCGACGTATGAGGACCTGGACCCGGTGCGCTATGTCGGCAACCGCTCCAGCGGCAAGATGGGCTACGCACTGGCGGCCGCGGCCGCACGCCGTGGCGCGCGGGNGGTGCTGGT
>JGI11944J13513_1001680_pt1 | contig 17137 bp, 10 predicted proteins | sample TerdegcoTASludge_FD_13513 | JGI IMG/M metagenome (IMG submission 13513) | reverse complement strand
GAGGACCTGCCGGCCGCCGTGGCGCAGGCCATCGCCGGCGTGCAGGTGCTCATGGCGGGCCATGGCGAATGGACCGTGGAGCCTTCCGCGCCCAGCGCGCAGCAGTTGCGTGACGGCCCGGTGCTGCCCGATCTGCGGGCACGGCGCATGCTGCCCGCAGGCCTGGCATTGCCGGATCTGGCCGAACTGGCGCTGGACTGGCACGGCGTGTCGGAATTTCACCGCCGCGTCTACGAGCTGACGCGTGCCATCGCTCCCGGCCATACGCGCACCTATGGCGAGATCGCGCGCGAGTTGGGCGAGGTGGGCCTGTCGCGCGCCGTGGGACAGGCGCTGGGCCTCAACCCCTTCGCGCCCGTGATTCCCTGCCACCGCGTGCTGGCCGCCGGCGCCCAGCCGGGCGGTTTTTCGGGCGGCGCAGGTGCGCTGACCAAGCTGCGCATGCTGGAGATCGAGGGTGCGGCCTGGGGCGGCACGCGCTCGCTGTTCGGGGATTGACGGGCCGGACACGCATGTGACATGCGGCACGGCGGGGCGGCTTGCACAATCGCCGCTGCAGGCCGTCCCGGCAAGGGAGGGCCGCCCTCCATTCCACCCATGACCGGCACACAAGACCCGGACCAGGAGACAGACGAATGACTCGCAATGTGCAGCAACTTTTCGACCTCACCGGCAAGACCGCCCTGGTGACCGGCGGCTCGCGCGGCCTGGGCCTGCAGATGGCCCATGCGTTGGGCGAGGCGGGCGCCAGGATCATGCTGAGTTCGCGCAAGGCTGCCGACCTGGAGGAAGCCGCCGCCGAGCTGCAGGCCGCCGGCATCGACGCCCGCTGGATTGCCGCCGACTGCGCCAACGAGGCCGACATCGAGCGCCTGGCCGCCGAGACGCTGGAGCGCCTGGGCCAGGTGGACATCCTCATCAACAACGCGGGCGCCAGCTGGGGCGCGCCGGCCGAGGAGCACCCCGTGGCCGCCTGGGACAAGGTGATGAACCTCAACGTGCGCGGCTACTTCCTGCTGAGCCAGCAGATCGCGCGGCGCAGCATGATCCCGCGCAAGACCGGGCGCATCATCAACCTGGCCTCCATCGCAGGCCTGGGCGGCAACCCGCTGGGCATGAAGACCATTGCCTACAACACCTCCAAGGGAGCCGTCATCAACTTCACGCGCGCGCTGGCCGGCGAGTGGGGCGTGCATGGCATCACCGTCAACGCCATCTGCCCGGGCTTTTTCAAGACCAAGATGGCCAGCGTGCTGATCGAGACCCTGGGCGAGGACGAGATGAAATCCCATGCCCCGCTGCGCCGCCTGGGCGACGACGAGGACCTCAAGGGCCTGACCCTGCTGTACGCCAGCGACGCGGGCAAGCACATCACGGGCCAGTGGATGGCCGTGGACGGCGGCGTCAGCGCCCTGGTGGGCGGCTGAACGCGGTGGCGCTGCTGCCGAGGTGACAGTTTTTCCCGCAGATCGTGCCGCCGCGCGCCATGGTGCCTTCGGGCGCCCTTATGCTCACCTGCATTGCGATCTGAACTGGAGAATTTCGTGCTGGATTTTGGCCACCCCATCCCCTTCGTCGACCACCTGGGTTTCACCCTGCACCGCATGGAGGACGGGGAGTCCGAACTGCGCTTCGAGGCGCGTCCCGAGCACCTGAACACCTTTGACGTGACCCACGGCGGCGCCACCATGACCCTGCTGGACGTGACCATGGCCGTGGCCGCACGCAGCCTGCAGCGCGACATGGGCTGCGTGACCATAGAGATGAAGACCAGCTTCATGCAGCCGGCGCGCGGCCCCCTGGTGGCCAAGGGCGTGGTGCTGCACCGCACGCGTTCCATGGCCTATACCGAGGCGCGCGTGTTCGATGCCTCGGGCCGGCTGTGCAGCCATGCGACCGGAACGTTCAAGTACATGCCGCGCGTGGCCAAGCCGGCCGCCGCCGAGACAACCCTCGCCACGGACTGATCCGCACGGCGAATTTGCCAGATACCCAATGCCACACGCCAGCCCCGGCAGCACCGGGAACTGGTTCCATTGTTTGTGATGCCACCGGAGGTTTTCCCATGCCCGTGAACCAGCAGATCCTGCTCGACAACCGCCCCGAGGGCGAAGCCGTGGAAAGCAATTTCCGCCTTGCCAAGACCGAGACCCCCGCGCTGGCCGAAGGCCAGGTGCTGGTGCGCCACCACTACCTGAGCCTGGACCCCTACATGCGCGGCCGCATGAATGACAGCAAGAGCTACGCCCAGCCGCAGCCGCTGGGCGAGGTCATGATCGGCGGCACCGTGGGCGAGGTGGTGGAAAGCCGCCATCCCAAGTTTGCCGTTGGCGACAAGGTCGTGGGCATGGGCGGCTGGCAGGAATACAGCGTGGTCGATGGCGATGCGCCCGGCATGCTGCGCAAGGTGGACACCACCCATGTGCCGCTGTCGCACTACCTGGGCGCCGTGGGCATGCCTGGCGTGACGGCCTGGTACGGCCTGGTCAAGATCATTGCCCCCAAGGCCGGCGAGACCGTGGTGGTCAGCGCCGCCACGGGCGCCGTGGGCAGCGCGTTCGCAGCCCTGGCCAAGGCACGCGGCTGCCGCGTGGTGGGCATTGCGGGCGGCCCCGAGAAGTGCCGCTACGCCACCGAGGAGCTGGGCTTCGACGCCTGCATCGACTACCGCGAGCACCCCGACACCAAGACCATGGCCAAGGCGCTCAAGGACGCCTGCCCGCAGGGCATCGACGGCTACTTCGAGAACGTGGGCGGCTACATCCTCGACGCCGTGCTGCTGCGCACCAACGCCTTTGCGCGGATCGCGCTGTGCGGAATGATCGCGGGCTACGACGGCACGCCGCTGCCCATGACCAATCCCGCGCTCATCCTGATCAACCGCATCCGCATCGAAGGCTTCATCGTCAGCGAGCACATGGAAGTCTGGCCCGAGGCGCTGCAGGAACTGGGCCGCCTGGTGGGCACCGGCAAGCTGCGCCCGCGCGAGAGCATTGCCGAAGGCATTGCCTCCGCACCTTCCGCTTTCCTGGGTCTGCTCAAGGGCAAGAACTTTGGAAAGCAACTCGTCAAATTGATCTGAACCACCACAAAAACCAGGAGACAAGGGAATGATCAAGAACTTCAAGGGCAAGACGGCGGTGCTGACGGGCGCAGGCTCGGGCTTCGGCCTGGAGTGCGCGCGCATCGGCGCGAAGCTGGGCATGAACCTGGTGCTGGTCGATGTGCAGCAGGAAGCGCTGGACAGGGCCGCCGCCGAGTTCGAAGGGCAGGGCGTGCGCGTGCTGGCGCGCCGCGTGGATGTGTCCGACGCAGCCCAGATGCAGGCCCTGGCCGATGAGGTGCGCCAGCAGTTCGGCGCGCCGCACTTCGTGTTCAACAACGCAGGCGTGGGCGCGGGCGGGCTGGTCTGGGAGAACACGCTGGAAGATTGGCAGTGGGTGCTGGGCGTCAACCTCTGGGGCGTGATCCACGGCGTGCGGCTGTTCACGCCCATGATGCTGGAGGCGGCCAAGGCCGACCCGTCCTTCGAGGGCCACATCGTCAACACGGCCAGCATGGCCGGCCTGCTGGCGCCGCCCAACATGGGCATCTACAACGTCAGCAAGCATGCCGTGGTGAGCCTGACCGAGACGCTCTACCAGGACCTGGCCCTGGTCTCCGACCAGATCAGCGCCAGCGTGCTGTGCCCCTTCTTCGTTCCCACGGGCATCAGCCACAGCGAGCGCAACCGGCCCAGCCACCTGGCCGCCCAGCCGCTGACGGCCAGCCAGAAGATCGGCCAGGCCATGAGCGAGAAGGCCGTGGGCTCGGGCAAGGTCACGGCCCCCGATGTGGCGCAGAAGGTTTTCGACTCCATTGCGGCCAACCAGTTCTACATCTACAGCCATCCGCAGGCGCTGGGCTCGGTCCAGACCCGCATGGAGGATGTGGTGCAGGGCCGCAATCCCACCGATCCGTTCGCGCACAAGCCCGAACTGGGCGCCAGCTTGAAGGCCTCGCTGCGCGCGGCCTGAGCGTCAGTCCTCCTCGTCCGGGTCCGGCCGGTGGGGGGCTGGCCTGGCGGGAGCCTCGGCCTTTTCCTCTGGCGGCGCGGAGGGCAGGGGCCGCACCAGCCGCACCATGAGCTGGTTGCCGCGCCCCATGTCGGGCCGCGTCTCCAGGCTGTCGAGGTCAATCGCCCAGGCCTGCTGGGCCGACAGCTGCGTACCGGCGCTGCCCGAGATGTTGCTGTAGTTGTAGGGATTGACGGGCCGTGCGTTCACCGCTGCCGTGCCCGTCCAGTGCCAGCCGCGCGGCGCGCCCGGGAACAGCTCGGGCGACAGGCCTTGCGGCCGTATATCGCGCGAGATCAGCCGGCGCATCTCGTTGACGCGCGGCAGGCGCCAGCGCACGCCGTCCTGCTTGGCCCGCTCGGCGGCCAGGGCCTGCGCCTGCTTGTGCGTGAACAGCTCCGGCAGGCCCGCGCAGGTCTTGCCATTCCAGTGCATGCCTTCCACGCAGCGCGGCCACAGCAGGCGGGCGCGGCGGTCGATCACGTCGCGGCCGTCTTCGGACACTTCCAGCATGGCAGTGGCGCCGGCCTTGGCGTCACCGCGGGCCTGCGGCGGCGCCGCATGGGCCGGGCCCTGCATGCACGCGCCCAGCAGCAGGGCGGCAAGCAGGGGCCTTGGCAATGCGTTGAGGGTCGGCAGGAAGAGGGGCGTGGATGAGTGCATGGGGTGTCTATGCTGCTGTGTTGGCAATCTCGTATCCGAGCGTAACAGGGTTGCGGCCCCGCAAACTTGTGCCACGGCAAGCCGGCAGCGCCGCACGCGCCGGCCTGCCTGCCCAGGAAATGTGAGCACCGCCCTGCAGCCCGCAGCGCTTGCCGCCACAATGGCGCGTCTATGTCTGCGTCTATGCCTTCTCCCTCTTCGTCTCCCGCTTCCCCTGATTCCCACACGCTGCGCCTGGTGCTGATCCTGGGCCTGCTCTCGGCCATCGGTCCGTTTGCCATCGACATGTACCTGCCCGCGCTGCCCCAGATCGGCAGCAGCCTGGGTGCCCAGGTGGGCGCGGTGCAGGCCAGCCTGACGGCCTTCTTTCTTTCGCTGGGCGTGGGCCAGCTGCTGTACGGGCCGGTCTCGGACATGGTGGGGCGCAAGCCGCCGCTGTACTTCGGCCTGGCCGTGTTCGCGCTGGCCAGCGTGGGCTGCGCCATGGCCACCAGCATCGAGACGCTGGTGGTGCTGCGCTTCATCCAGGGCCTGGGCGCGGCCGCCGGCATGGCCGTGCCGCGCGCCGTGGTGCGCGACCTGCACACCGGCCATGCGGCGGCCCGCATGATGTCGCTGCTGATGCTGGTGTTCAGCGTCTCTCCCATCCTGGCGCCGCTGGCCGGCAGCGGCGTGATCGCCGTGAGCAGCTGGCGCGGCGTGTTCTGGGCCGTGGCCGTGGCGGCCGTGATCGGCCTGGCGGCCGTGTTCATGGGCCTGAAGGAAACGCGCGGGGCCGCCGCGCGGCTGGACAGCAGCGTGGCCGGCGCACTGCGCGCCTACGGCGTGCTGCTGCGCGACTGGCATTACCTGGGCCTGGTCTTCATCGGCGGCTGCGCCATGGCGGGCTTTTTCGTCTACCTGGCTGGCTCTCCCTTTGTGCTGATCAACTACTACGGGCTCAGCTCCACCCAGTACAGCCTGGCCTTCGGGCTCAACGCCATCGCCTTCATCGGCGCGGCGCAGTTCACGGGCTGGCTGGGCCAGCGTTTCGGCCTGGTGCGCGTGGTCAAGGTGGCGGCCACCGGCTCGGGCCTGGTGATGCTGTCGCTGCTGTCGTACTACCTGCTGGGCGGTGAGCGGCTGGCCGTGCTGATCGGCCTGTACTTCGTGGCCAGCGCGCTGATGGGGCTGGTGATTCCGACGACCTCGGTGCTGGCGCTGGAGGAGCACGGCGCCATCGCCGGCACGGCCTCGGCGCTGCTGGGCACGCTGCAGATGCTGTCGGGTGCGGCGGCCATGCAGATCGTGGGCCTGTTCTCCACGGGCAAGCCCCTGCCCATGGTGGTGGGCATGGCCACGGGCGCGCTGATCGGCGTGGCGCTGGCCTGGATCACGCTGGGCGGCGCACGTGCCCACCGCGTGGGTGCAAAGGGCCATTCATGAGCCTGGCACCCGCGGCAGAGGCTGCGCCTGTCCACGATGGACTTCCGTCAGGCCCTCGCGGCCAGTCGATGCTGGTCATCATCCTGGGGCTGACGCTGTCGGTGCTGGACAGCACCCTGGTCAATCTGGCACTGCCTGCCATGGCGCGCGAGCTGCAGGCCAGCTCGGCCCATACGCTGTGGGTGGTCAATTCCTACCAGCTTGCCAGCCTGGTGCTGCTGCTGCCGCTGGCGGCCCTGGGCGAACGCCTGGGCTACCGCCGCGTGTATCTGGTGGGCATGCTAGTGTTCTCCCTGGCCTCGCTGGCAGCCATGCTGGCCACATCGCTGCCCACGCTGGTGGCGGCGCGGGCGCTGCAGGGCCTGGGCGCTGCGGGCGTGATGAGCGTCAATGCCGCCCTGGTGCGGCTGATCTATCCGCGTGCCTTGCTGGGCCGGGGCATGGCCGTCAATTCGCTGGTGGTGGCCACGGCATCCATGGCCGGGCCCTCGGTGGCGGCGGCCATTTTGTCGGTGGCCAGCTGGCCCTGGCTGTTTGCGGCCAACCTGCCGCTGGGCCTGTTCACGCTGTGGCTGGGACGCCGGGCGCTGCCGGCCAATGCGGTGCCGGCACACGCGGGCGCGCGGCTGTCGCCGCTGGATGTGCTGCTCAACATCCTCATGTTCAGCCTGATCTTCCTGGGCGGCGAGCAGCTGGGCATGCGCGCCGGCGGTGCCCAGTCGTCCCTGCCTTCGGGTTGGTGGCTGCTGGGCGCGGGCCTGCTGGTGGGGCTGTGGTATGTGCGCCGCCAGTGGCGCCTGCCTGCGCCGCTGCTGCCGGTGGACCTGCTGCGCATTCCGGTGTTCGCGCTGTCCATGTGCGGATCGGTGAGCGCCTTCTGCGCGCAGATGCTGGCCTACCTGGCCCTGCCTTTCCTGCTGCTGGAGTCGCACGGCATGTCGCCCATCGAGGCCGGGCTGCTGATCACGGCCTGGCCGCTGGCCACGGTGATGACGGCGCCCATTGCGGGCCGGCTCATCGGCCGCTATGCGGACGGGCTGCTGGGCGGCATCGGCATGGCCATGTTCGCCTGCGGCCTGTGGGCGCTGGCGGCCATGCCCGATGCGCCCTCGACCCTGGACATGGTCTGGCGCATGCTGCTGGCGGGCAGCGGCTTTGCGCTGTACCAGTCGCCCAACAACCACACCATCGTGACCTCGGCGCCGCTGGCGCGCAGCGGCGCGGCCGGCGGCATGCTGAGCTCGGCGCGGCTCACGGGGCAGACGCTGGGGGCCGTGGTGCTGGCCACCATCTTCACCGTCTCGGGCGGGCATGGCGGCCATGCCGAAATCGTGGCCCTGGCCGTGGCGGGCTGCTTTGCGGCCATGGCGGGCGTGTTCAGCATGCTGCGCGTGCGCACGGCGCCCGCCGCCAGGCACTGAACAGACCGGCAAATGGCATTGAACTTGCATGTGTCGGCGCGCTCCGACACCTGCATCATCCTGGATGGTCTTGCCGCGAGACTGCGGTGGCATGCCATCCACTTTACAAACAAGAAATATGGGCACTGCACAATCGTGCGATGCCCCCAACGACTTCGCTGTTCCTATGAATTTTGACGTGCCTCTTTCGCCGAGTACGCGCCTTGCGGCGCCTTCCGATTCCCAGCCCGGCGCAGGGCACGCACAACCTTCTGCCTCGCTTGCACGCAGCAAGCGCCCCGGTGCTGCCGTGCTGTGCGCGCTGGCACTGGCCGCCAGCCTGGCCGCCTGCTCCAGGCAGGATGCAGCGCCCGCCGCCGCAGCCAAGGCTGCGCCCGAGGTGGGCGTGGTCACGCTGCAAAAGCAGAGCCAGCAGCTGGAGGCCACGCTGCCGGGCCGCACACGCGCCTCGCTGACCGCCGAGGTGCGGCCCCAGGTCTCGGGCATCGTGCAAAAGCGCCTGTTCACCGAAGGCGCCCTGGTGCGCCAGGGCCAGCAGCTCTACCAGATCGACGCGGCCTCGCTGCGCGCCACCGAGGCCAGCGCCCAGGCGGCCCTGGCCAAGGCCGAGGCCAGCGCCCGCACGCTGGAGGCCACGTCGCGGCGCAATGCCGAGCTGGTCAAGATCGATGCCATCAGCCAGCAGGCGTTTGAAGAAAGCCAGGCCGCCGCAGCCCAGTCGCGCTCGGACGTGGCCGTGGCCAAGGCCAATCTGGAGACCGCGCGCATCAACCTCAAGTACAGCCGCATCGAGGCGCCCATCAGCGGGCGCATCAGCCTGTCCACGGTGACGCCGGGCGCGCTGGTGACGGCCAACCAGACGGAGGCGCTGACCTCCATCGTGCAGCTGGACCCCATGTATGTGGACTTCACCCAGTCCACCAGCGAGCTGCTGCAGCTCAAGCGCGACTGGGATGCCGGGCGCTTCCAGAAGGTGGAGGGCGACAAGGTCGCCGTGCGTATCCGCCTGGACGATGGCACGGAATACGGCCACCAGGGCAAGCTGCAGTTTGCCGGCGTGATCGTCAATGCCACCACGGGCAGCGTCACGCTGCGCGCCGTGGTGCCCAATCCGCAGGGCCTGCTCATGCCCGGCATGTATGTGCAGGCGCTGCTGCCCACGGGCCTGGCGCCCGAGGCGTTGCTGGTGCCGCAGCAGTCGGTGACGCGCGACCTGACCGGCAAGGCCAGCGTGCTGGTGGCCAAGGCCGACGACGTGATCGAGCGCAGGCCCGTGAACATCGACCGCGCCGTGGGCAATATGTGGCTGCTGCAGGACGGCCTGTCGGCCGGCGAGCGCGTGGTGGTCGATGGCTTCCAGCGCATCAAGCCCGGCGACAAGGTGCGTGCCGTGGAGGTGGACCTGCGCGCCAAGGCCCAGGCCCGCAATGGCAAGCCCGCTGATGGCCCGGCAGCGGCGGCCGCGCCTGGCGCTGCCGACAAGGCTTCCGCGGCCGCTGAACCAGCTCCTGCACCCGCAGCGGCTCCGGCCCCTGCGGCCCGGTAAGCCGCAGGAACCCGTCACATGGCTCAGTTCTTCATCAACCGGCCCATCTTCGCGTGGGTCATCGCCATCGTCATCATGCTGGGCGGCGCGCTGTCCATCTTCACGCTGCCGCTGGAGCAATACCCCGACATCGCGCCGCCGCGCGTGACCATCGGCGCGCAGTACACGGGCGCCTCGGCCGAGACGGTCGAGAACTCGGTGACCCAGATCATCGAGCAGCAGCTCAAGGGCATCGACAACATGCTCTACATGAGCTCCACGTCCGACGCCTCGGGCCGCGCGCGCACCACGCTGACCTTTGCGCCGGGCACCAACATCGATGTGGCCCAGGTACAGGTGCAAAACAAGCTGCAGTCCGCCGTGAACCGCCTGCCCGACGCCGTCAAGAGCCGGGGCGTGTTCGTGAACAAGGGCGGCCAGGACTTCCTGGTCACCTACAGCTTCTTCTCCAAGGACCCGGCCATGACCGCGGTCGACATCGGCGACTACCTCACCAGCAACCTGGTCGACGTGATCGGCCGGCTGGACGGCGTGGGCGATGTCAACGTCTTCGGCACCAACTATGCGATGCGCATCTGGATGGACCCGGCCAAGATGGAGAAGTACGCGCTGATGCCGTCGGACCTGGTCAATGCGCTGAACTCGCAGAACGCCCAGGTCTCGGCCGGCCAGCTGGGCGCGCTGCCTGCCGTGGCGGACCAGCAGCTGAACGCCACCATCACGGCGCGCACCAAGCTCAAGACGGTGGAGCAGTTCGAGGACATCGTCCTGAAGTCGTCCGTGGACGGCTCGGTGGTGCTCATGAAGGACGTGGCCCGCGTGGAGCTGGGCGCCGACAACCTGACCATCAAGGCCAAGCTCAACGGCCTGCCGGGCGCGGGCATGGGCATCGTGCTGGCCGATGGCGCCAACGCCATGAACGTGGCCGACACCATCGCCGCCAAGCTGGCCGAGCTCAAGCCCTTCTTTCCCAACGAGATCGACTACTTCGTCAGCTCGGACTCCACGCCCTTCGTGCGCGCCTCCATCAAGGAAGTGGTCAGCGCGCTGGGCGAGGCCATGATCCTCGTGGTCATCGTGATGTTCATCTTCCTGCAGAACTTCCGCGCCACGATGATCCCCGCCATCGCCGTGCCCGTGGTGCTGCTGGGCACCTTCGGCGTGCTGTCGCTGGCCGGGTACTCGATCAATACGCTGACCATGTTCGCCATGGTGCTGGCCATCGGCCTGCTGGTGGACGATGCCATCGTCGTGGTGGAGAACGTCGAGCGCGTGATGCACGAGACGGGCATGTCGCCCAAGCAGGCCACGCGCCAGTCCATGCGCGAGATCACGCCAGCCCTGGTGGGCATCGGCGTGACGCTGTCGGCCGTGTTCGTGCCCATGGCCTTCTTCGGCGGCTCCACGGGCGTGATCTACCGGCAGTTCTCCATCACCATCGTCGCGGCCATGGCGCTGTCGGTGTTCGTGGCGCTGACGCTCACGCCGGCGCTGTGCGCCACGCTGCTCAAGCCGCCCGCAGCGGGCGGGGCAGGGCATGACCGCCCGATCCGCAGCGGCATCCTGGGGGTGAACGACCGGTTCTTCCGCTGGTTCAACCACCATTTCGACGCCACGGCCGCGCGCTACCAGGGCACGGTGGCGTACTCGCTGCGCCGCGCCAAGCGCATGATGCTGATCTTCCTGGCCGTCTGCGGCGTGGTCTGGCTGCTGATGGCGCGCCTGCCCACGTCCTTCCTGCCCGACGAGGACCAGGGCTTTGTCTTCGTCAACATCAACCTGCCCTCGGGCGCGGCCGACACGCGGCTGCAGGGCGTGCTCGACGAGGTGCGCGACTACTTTGCCAAGCAGCCCGACGTGCTGAGCTTCTACCAGGTCTCTGGCCTGAACGGCGACCAGGCCTCGGCACGCGCCTTCGTGCGGCTGAAGACCTGGGAGGAGCGCCCGCTGCCGGGCCAGTCGGCCTCCGAGATCGCGCACCGGGCGACCCGGGAGCTGGCCTCCATCCGCGATGCGCGCGTGCTGGTCATGCTGCCGCCGGCCGTGCGCGGCCTGGGCTCCAGCTCGGGCTTCAACTTCATGATCAAGGACATGAACGGCCTGGGCCACCAAGCGCTGCTGCAGGCCAAGGAAAAATTCCTGACCGAGGCCCGCAAGCGCCCCGAGCTCACCAATCTGCGCATGACCAACCTGGAGGACGCCAGCGAGCTGCGCCTGGACATCGACGACCGCAAGGCCGCTGCGCTCGGCCTGTCGTACACCGACATCAACAGCGTGCTGTCCAGCGCCATGGGCGGCACCTATGTCAACGACTTCCTGAACAACGAGCGCGTCAAGCGCGTCTACATCCAGGGCGATGCGCCGCACCGCATGCTGCCCCAGGACATCGCCAAATGGACGGTGCGCAACGGCAAGGGCGAGATGGTGCCGTTCAGCGCCTTCTCCAGCAGCTACTGGGCCTACGGTTCGCCCCAGCTCATGCGCTACAACGGCAACCCGGCCTACGAAATGGAAGGCCGCGCCGCGCCGGGCGTCAGCTCGGGCACGGCCATGCAGATCGTCGAGGACATCCTGCGCACGCTGCCGGCCGGCATAGGCTACGAGTGGACGGGGGCCTCGCTGCAGGAGCGCCAGTCGGGCGCGCAGGCGCCGCTGCTGTACGCCATCTCCATCCTCTTCGTGTTCCTGTGCCTGGCGGCGCTGTACGAGAGCTGGACCGTGCCGCTGTCCGTGATGCTGGCCGTGCCGCTGGGCGTGGTGGGCGCGCTGGCCGCCACCTATACGCGCGGGCTGACCAATGACGTGTACTTCCAGGTGGGCCTGCTGACCACGGTGGGCCTGGCATCCAAAAACGCCATCCTGATCGTGGAATTTGCCGTGCAGCTGCAGGAGCAGGGCAAGAGCATCTTCGACGCCGTGGTCTCGGCCGTGCGCCTGCGCCTGCGGCCCATTTTGATGACCTCGCTGGCCTTCGGCTTCGGCGTCATTCCGCTGGCCATCGGCACGGGTGCCGGCGCGGGCGGGCGCAATGCCATCGGCACGGCCGTGCTCGGCGGCATGCTGGCCTCCACGGTGCTGGGCATCTTCCTGGTGCCGGTGTTCTTCCTGCTGATCCGCAGCTGGTTCAAGAGCCACTCGCGCACGGATGAAGAAAGCCCGCAGCAGGCAACCGACTCACCCCATACCACCAAGGAGAGCGCAGCATGAGGCGCCGAATGCACCGTTCCACCCTCGCCGCTGCGGCCGCGCTGGCGGCCCTGCTGTCCGGCTGCAATCTTGCGCCGCAGCACCGCACGCCGGACATGCCCGTGCCCGACACGGTGGGCAGCACCGCAGCCAATCCGGCACAGGCCGACGAGGCCAGCCTGCAGGCGGCCGCCGCGCTGGACTGGGTGCAGTCCCGGCAGCTGCGCGAGGTCATTGCGCTGGCCCTGGCCAACAACCGCGACCTGCGCGTGGCCGTGGAGAATATCGAGCGCGCGCGTGCCCAGTACGGCATCACGCGCGCCGACCTGCTGCCCAGCGTCAACGCCCAGGTTCAGGCCAGCCGTGCGCGCACGGCCGCCGGCATGACCAGCGCCACGCAATCGGCATCTGTCACCACCCAGTACACGGCCCAGCTGGGCTTTGCCAGCTACGAGATCGACCTCTGGGGCCGCGTGCGCAACCTCAGCGAGGCCGCGCTGCAGCAGTTCCTGCAAAGCGAGCAGAACCGGCGCAATGTGCAGATCGGCCTGGTGGCCGACGTGGCCAACGCCTGGCTCACGCTGGCCGCCGACCAGGCCCGCCTGCAGCTGGCACGCGACACCCTGGCCAGCCGCGAGAAGGCCTACGAACTGACGCGGCGCATGCATGAGATAGGTTCGACCTCGGGCCTGGTGCTGGCCCAGAACCAGACCACGGTGGACACGGCGCGCGGCGACGTGGCCAGCTTCACCTCCCAGGTGGAGCGTGACCGCAACGCCCTGCAGTTGCTGGTGGGCGGTCCGCTGCCCGACAGCCTGCTGCCCGGCGCCGCCACGCTGCGCGCCGGCGCCCAGCCTGCGGCGGCGCTGCAGCCCGTGCCTGCACCGCTGCCCTCCAGCGTGCTGCTGGTGCGCCCCGATATCCAGGCCGCCGAGAACAACCTGCGCGCCATGGAGGCCAACATCGGCGCCGCCCGCGCAGCCATGTTCCCCACCATCAGCCTCACGGCCAGCGTGGGATCGGGCAGCCGCGAGCTCGATGGCCTTTTTGGCGGCAGCAGCAGCACCTGGAGCTTCATCCCCCTGGTGCGCCTGCCCATCTTCGACGGTGGCCGCAACCGTGCGGGCGTGCAGGTGGCCGAGGCCAACCAGCGCATCGCCATCGCCCAGTACGAGAAGGCCGTGCAGACGGCCTTCCGCGAGACCGCCGACGTGCTGGCCGACCGCGCGCAGTGGGACGAGCGCCTGGCCGCCCAGACCAGCATGGTCGCGGCCACGCAAAAGGCCTTCGACCTGTCGGAGGCACGCTTCAAGGCCGGCGTGGACAACTACCTCACCGTGCTGGATGCGCAGCGCAGCCTCTACACGGCCCAGCAGACCCTGATCGGCCTGCGCCTGTCCGAGCAGCTCAACCGCGTCACGCTGTGGAAGGTGCTGGGCGGCGAGCAGGTGCAGGCGCCGTCCGCCTCTGAGCCGGCGAATTCCTGAGCGCGGGCGGTGTATTCTGCGGGCCCGCAGAACTTGCCGCCCGACCACGATGAGCCCCTTTGCCAACACCCCCGAGCCGCCTTACTACGCCGTCATCTTCTCGTCGCGCAGAACGCCGGACGACGATGATGGCTACGGCCTCATGGCCCAGCGCATGGTGGACCTGGCCGCGCAGCAGCAGGGCTTCCTGGGTGCGGAAAGCACGCGCGGCGAGGACGGTTTCGGCATCACCGTGTCCTACTGGTCCACGGCCGAATCCATCGCGCGCTGGAAGCAGGATGCCGAGCACCTGGTCGCCCAGCAACTGGGCAAGGACGCCTGGTACGAGCACTATGAATTGCGCGTGGCCCGCGTGGAGCGCGCCTACGGCAAGCGCTGAACCCGGGCCGCCTCCGCCTGGACCACGGCATCGGCCAGCAGCGCGATGGAGCGCGGCGCGCAGCCCTCTGCATCGTTGCTCACCGTCACGAAGGCGGGCAGCCCGCGGCTGGTGATGCCATCGATGGTCTTGGCGAGGATGGCACGCGTGTGCGCATCGGGCGTGCGGATCTCGTCGAAGGGGTCGTGCTTCTTTTGCGCATCGGGATAGCCGTAGGCACCGAACTCGCGGTTCAGGTTCCAGCGGCAGACCAGCGGGGTGGGCCACAGCCCGCGCAGAAAAACCAGTTGCTCCTCGATGGGGGGCATCTTGCCGTGCAGTCCCAGGCAGAAGGTGGCGCCACTGGCGCGCAGGGTATCTGCCAACTGCGGCGTCAGCAGCTCCGGGTCGCGCACCTCCACCGCCACGATGATCTGCGCGCCCAGCGGATGGGCGGCCAGCGCCGCGCGCACGGCCTCCAGCATGGCCTGCAGCCGCGCCAGCAGTTCGGTGGGGCGGCTGAGCAGGCCCCAGGTCATCGGGCTGAGCTGGAACACCAGCACGCCCAGCCGCTCGCCCAGCCCTTCGAGCGTGGGCTCGACGAAGCTGGTGACGGCCAGATCGGGTTGAAGGAACACCGGGTTCAGCGACATGCCCTTGCCGTCCTCGTCACGCACCTGCGCGTCGGTAACCACGGATGGGCACTTGACCACGAAGCGGAAATCGGCCGGCACCTGGCCCGCGAAGGCCAGGTACTGGCTGGCCGTCAACGGCCTCCAGAAGCTGCGGTCCACGCAGACCGTTCGCATCAACGGATGCCGGCCATAGGCCTCCAGTCCCTTCTTGGCCAGCACGCTTTTGTCATAGGCGCCATCCCAGATCAAGCCTTCCCAGCCCGGGTAGGACCAGGTGGAGACCCCGATGCGCAGGCCCTGCGCAAGCTGGTCCGCCAGCGCCTGCCATTGCAGGGCCTGGGGCGCCAGCTGCACGGCGCCGGCGGCCTTGCGCGGTGCCGGTGTGCGGCCGGCAGGCGCAGGCGGCGGGGCAGGGGCCGATGGTGGGGGAGAACCGAACAGATCGTCTTGCATTCGAAGCTGGTGATTGTGGCAGAGGGTGCCTGCCTGCCGCAGGGCCCCGGCAAAAGCAGGCAGTGGATTGATTTTGCAAGCCCTTGAATTCATTGGCCTGCAAGAAATGCTTGCATTTGCGGGTCGGCCGTGAGCGGCCCGGCCCGAATCGCGTGTGGCACACTTGGCCGCTTTTCCGGATTCCACGCCACGGGGCGCCTCTCGAATGCAAAAAATCATTGCCCAAATCGCCGCAGAACTGAATGTCAAGCCGCAGCAGGTGGGTGCCGCGGTCGAATTGCTTGATGGCGGAGCCACGGTTCCGTTCGTCGCGCGCTACCGCAAGGAAGTCACGGGCGGACTGGACGACGCTCAGCTGCGCCAGCTCGACGAACGCCTGGGCTACCTGCGCGAGCTGGAGGACCGCCGGGGCGCGGTGCTCAAGGCCATCGACGAGCAGGGCAAGCTGACCGACGCGCTGCGCCTGGCCATTGCCAATGCGCCCACCAAGCAGGAGCTGGAGGACATCTACCTGCCCTTCAAGCAAAAGCGCCGCACCAAGGGACAGATCGCCAAGGAATTCGGCATCGAGCCGCTGGCCGACAAGCTGTTTGCCGACCCCACGCTGGACCCGCACAAGGAGGCCGAGGCCTTCTGCAAGCCGGCCACCACCCTGGACGACGGCAAGCCGGGCCCCGATTTCTCGACCACGTTGGCCGTGCTCGATGGTGTGCGCGACATCCTGTCGGAGCGCTGGGCCGAAGACCCGGCCCTGGTGCAGAAGCTGCGCGAATGGCTGTGGGAAGACGGCCTGCTGCGCTCCAAGAAGGTCGAATCCAAGAACGAGAACGACCCCGAGGTCGCCAAGTTCCGCGACTATTTCGAATACGACGAGCCCATTGGCCGCGTGCCTTCGCACCGCGCGCTGGCGGTGTTCCGCGGCCGCGCGCTGGAAATCCTCGAGGCCAAGCTGGTCCAGCCCGTGGAGCCCGAGCCCGGCCAGCCCAGCCTGGCCGAAGGCAAGATTGCCCTGCACCTGGGCTGGAGCCACGCCAAGCGCGCCAGCGACGACCTGATCCGCAAGTGCGTGGCCTGGACCTGGCGCGTCAAGCTCAGCCTGTCCACCGAGCGCGACCTGTTCTCGCGCCTGCGCGAAGACGCCGAGAAGGTGGCCATCAAGGTCTTTGGCGACAACCTGCGCGACCTGCTGCTGGCCGCCCCTGCGGGGCAGCGCGCCGTGATCGGCCTGGACCCGGGCATCCGCACGGGCGTCAAGGTGGCCGTGGTGGACAGCACGGGCAAGCTGGTGGACACCACCACCATCTACCCGCACGAGCCGCGCCGCGACTGGGACGGCTCCCTGGCCGTGCTGGCCCGCCTGGTCGAAAAGCACCAGGTCAACCTGATCGCCATCGGCAACGGCACGGCCAGCCGCGAGACCGACAAGCTGGCCGCCGACCTGATCAAGATCGCCAGCAAGGCCGACCGCCAGATCGAGAAGGTCGTGGTCAGCGAGGCCGGCGCTTCTGTGTATTCCGCCAGCGAGTTCGCCTCGCAGGAAATGCCCGACGTGGACGTGAGCCTGCGCGGTGCCGCCAGCATTGCGCGCCGCCTGCAGGACCCGCTGGCCGAGCTGGTCAAGATCGACCCCAAGAGCATTGGCGTGGGCCAGTACCAGCACGACGTGAACCAGAGCGAGCTGGCGCGCCAGCTCGACGCCGTGGTCGAGGACTGCGTGAACTCCGTGGGCGTGGACCTGAACACGGCCTCGGCGCCGCTGCTGTCGCGCGTCTCGGGCCTGTCGGGCAGCGTGGCCAAGTCGGTGGTGCGCTGGCGCGATGCCAACGGCTCCTTCAGGAGCCGCAAGCAGCTGATGGACGTGGCCGGCCTGGGCGCCAAGACCTTCGAGCAGGCGGCGGGCTTTCTGCG
>JGI11944J13513_1001666_pt1 | contig 17206 bp, 14 predicted proteins | sample TerdegcoTASludge_FD_13513 | JGI IMG/M metagenome (IMG submission 13513) | reverse complement strand
AGCTTGCTATCCATTCCTGAACATCCTTCCTTTTCTTAATGTCCAGGCTTATTTTCTCATGTCTTTTTTCTATATTGAAGGTGTCTTCTTTTTGACGCTTACTTTGCCATGCATCATCATAGTTGATGGATCGTAAGCTTGGGAATGCCCTAATAATTCTTATATTCTGAAACCGACTTAGACTAATTAAAGCTTTAATGCGCTCGTTATAAAATTCACTTTCTTCAAATTTGCTCATAAGAGACTCTTTAAGTTCTCCGGCCTGTTGTGCATACTGCTTCAAAAATTGGTTTATTGCCAATTGCATCTTTTTCAGTCTGCTGTTCAGAACCAGAAGGTGACGCACAGTTATATACAAATCCAGTATGAGAAAAATAAAAATAACGATTGATAAAACAATCTGCCACAAAACAGGCAGTTGGCCAATCAAAGCTCCGACAAACGGATGAATATACTTGATAAGCAGCACCGCGAGAACACCAAAAACTACGGCCCCTATAAGACAGACACGTCCTTGGATATTGAAACGGTAATTAGAATAATCCCACCATTTCGCATTAAACAGCTTTTCAAGCAAAACCGCGGTGATATATTCAACCGTACAGGCTATAAGCATGCCGGAAAAAAACAGAATAAAAAGATTGTCTGTTCTCATATCCAAAATAAATATGGAGGCTAAAGCTCCAAAACCATAAACCGGACATAACGGGCCATTCAAAAACCCACGATTTACAAGGCTTAGTTCACTTATTGAGCAAATTGCGGATTCATAGGCCCATCCCACAAAGCTATATACAATAAACCATAAAAAGTATTTTGCTAAAATAAGCAATTAATTCATCCTCTTTTATTCAGACTATTTTTCACTGCCCAAGAAGCACAAAACCATCACCTCAGGTCCGGTATGCGCTCCAATAATTGGTCCGACATAGCTGATAGCTACATCCTTTAGTGCAAATCTTTGCTTGATTATAGATGCAAGGATACCTGTATCATCAATGCAGTCTCCATGTCCGATAAAGATCGTCTGTTTCTCCGGTCTAACACAGAATTTTTCCATATGTTCGGCAAGCTCTACTAGAGACTTACGGCGTCCTCGTACTTTCCCTCTCAGGATGAGATGACCATCTTTATCAACATGAAGAATTGGTTTCACTGAAAGCATAGTGCCGACGATAGCTGCTGAAGTACTTAACCTGCCGCCCCGTTTTAAGTAATTCAAGTCATTCACCGTAAACCAATGACACAGGTGATCACGATTTTGAACTACCCAATCCTTCAATTCGTCTATATCTAAACCCTCATACTTTTTTAGCGCGGCGTGGTACACAAGCATACCCTGTCCTACGCTGGCGCAACGCGAGTCAATGCAGTATACTTTTCGCTCAGGATACCTTTCCATTAATTCCTTCGCGGCTATTACTGAGGATTGATAAGTGCCGCTCAACCCCGAAGAAAGAGATATGTAGAGGATATCCAGACCGCGTCTTAATACAGGTTCAAAATAGTTCAGGTACTCCAAACTGTTAACCAACGATGTTTTAGCCATGATGCCGGAGCGAAGTATCTGATAAAACCTAGAATATCCGAGTTCTCTGCCGTCAGGATAATGACGGTAGCTTCTACCATCTATTTCAAAATACATGGGTAAAACAGAAATTCCATGGGTTTCAATCAACTCTGTCGGAAGGTCCGATGCGGCATCAGTGAAAATAATAAAATCGCTCATAGCAAGCCCCCTGCGCCACGGCAGCCGCTTTTATGGCAAGCGCACGCCAGAATGAGTCTCCCGGCTGGAGGAAAGCGCCGGTTTTTTTCAACCAATGGCCTTTCGAGCCTCATCACCGCATTGCGCGCAACCGGCGTAGTTGTGTGATTCACCCCACAGCCTTTCCGCAGTCACAGCCCATTTTTTAGCGGCATTCACACACTTACCGCTCAAGCTGTGTACGTCCTCCGGTTTGACGAAATCCGTCGAGGCCGCACCGGATGCCTCCACCATCGCCGTCAGTCTGCCCGGATTGTCCAGAAGAGGGCAGGGCCGCAGGTGGTTGTCGTTAAAGGGCTGGTTCCTGTGGTACTGTGTGAACAGAGGGGACTGCAGCGCCTTAAGAAGCGTTTTTTCATGAATATTGGAATCCGAATAATGGATGAACGCGCATGGTTCGATATCCCCGTTAGCGTTGATATGCAGATACCTGCGCCCGCCAGCGATACAGCCGCCTGCATATTCGCCGTCATTCCAGAAATCCAAGGTGAACAGAGGCTTAGTTCCGCGGAAGTGACGGATCTGGCGGTACATAAACTCACGCTGCTCGGCGGTTACCAGTAAATCAGGCGTCGTATCCGCGCCCACCGGCATATAGGTGAAGAACCACGCGAATTTCACCCCTTTGTCGATCAGGAAATCGAAAAATTCTTCGCTGCCGATCACCTCGGTGTTATCGCGCGTATAGCAGAGAGAAGCGCCGAATATGAGTTTTTTCCGCCGGAGGATATCCATAGCGTGTATGACCGCCTGATAAGTGCCTTTGCCGCGACGGGAGTCCGTGGCGTCCTCAAATCCCTCGATGCTGAGGGCCGGTACAAAATTCCTGACGCGCAGCATTTCGTCGGCAAACGCCTCGTCAATCAGCGTGCCGTTCGTGAACGCCAGGAACTGACAATCGCTATGTTTTTTACAAAGACGTATAATATCCGCCTTTCGTACAAGCGGCTCTCCGCCGGAATAGAGGAAAAAATATACCCCAAGTTCCTTACCCTGCTGAATGATGCTATCCAGTATTTCATAGCTTATAGACATTTTATTGCCGTACTCCGCCGCCCAGCAGCCTGTGCATTTGAGGTTGCAGGCTGAGGTGGGGTCCATCAGGATTGCCCATGGTATGTTACAGCCGTACTTTTCCCGGTTTTTCTCCTGTATGGGCCATCCGATGAAGTTTTCATTTAATACGAAATTATTGAAAAACGCCTTCCGCACCCCGGGATCAACATCTGTCCACATACTGAGAATCAGCTTATACCAGTTGTTGTCCTTATCTTCGATGATCTTACGGATCGCCTTGCGCTGACCTTCCATTGTATTGTTTATAGCCATACGATCTACCCAATCCATGAGTTTTGGCACATTCCTTTCAGGATTGGAATTTAAGTAGGCATATGCCAGCTTCATCCCTGTAGACCCGATAATTTTGTTCATGATACAGCCCCCAATCAAATTAATCTATGATGAAGTGTAGCATAGAGCATATTTTGAGTAATTAGACAAAAACAGCTTGTGTAAAGAAACTTTACACAAGCAAATATCTGTCAATAGAGCACATCTCCGCTTTGGGGTATATTAAATAATGTACTTTATTATTTAAAAGGGAGTTGTTTGCTGTTGGAGTTGCAGCATAGGCTGATAAGGCAGACAATCAATATAGCTGTCAGCAAGGCTATGGAAGATATGAAAAGCAACACAAGACGCAGCATAAGAAACCTGATTGATTTGGGCCTACTTTTTTCAACAAGTGAAAATCAGAAATGTTTTTTTGATGCCGCCAAAAAGGTCATTACCAATCCAAAGAATCCTTATAATTCGCTGGTTAAAAGAATAATTTCCGATGTTAACAACGATACGATAAAAAAAGTCGGTCTGAATCTGGGATACAGCAGCCTGATATATGGGGCTAATAAGCTGAAAAAAAGACAGGATTATTTTGGGGGGTCTCTTCCATGGCTTCTGATTTTTGATGTTTACGAATCCGGTTCAGATTTTTTTCATCAGATGGAGCATTTCATAAGGGAAGGGCGGGATATGGGTATTTACAGCTATATCTTCTGCTTCCATGAAGCAAGCAACATCATCGCTTTATGTGAAATAGCAAAGCGATTTGATGAATGCTTATTTGTATTCAAAGTATTTCCCGACTTAATTACGGATCAAACTGCTGAAGCTCTTAGTAAACTGCATAATACTATGGTTTCTGTACAAGCAACAGATGCAAGCCTTACTGATGAAAGTTGCCTCAAAGCTTTTCATATTCTTAAAAACAACCGTTGTTTTTATGGTTTTCATACAAACTATGATGAAAGCACCTTCTCAGAAGCGACCTCCACGGAATATGTCCGCCGCGCCATCTCTTATGGCAACATTTTTGGCGTATATATTGCCGAAAAGGGCGTTTCCGCTTCGTGCAGGAATGCGGTGCATGACTTTGTATGCTCCATAAGAGGCGGGGCCGGGCTGCCGCTGGTAACACTTGAATGGTCGCGTGATATGGAGGAAATTAGCCGGAAGATTGGCGTGCCAGAAGGGTACAGGACGATCCGGCCTGAGGGTCAGTCATATGACAGGCACAAAAAAGAGAGAGCGGAACCGGCCGCACCCTTGCCGAAATCATCAAAATGATGACACCTTATATAAACGCTGAAAATAACATCTAATCTAATATCCCATGCCTTGGAATCCGCTTGGAACCGGCACTTTCGCAGATTGTTAGGGTACAAGCGCCCTTAAATTATGTTTCTAACAAGAAAGTTAACACTTATGATAATGGAGAAAAGAAAAAACTTTAAATAAAATGGTTCGACTCTATTTATTGTCATCATATTTAGGGATCTTTTTATGCTTTATTCCGAACAAAACTTTATATCGCAAGACTTCAAAAGAATAACCCCTTCCGGTACGTTCAATCAATCGTATGAGATTATTTATGCTTTCGCTGTAAGCGTTTGTGTATTCTCTGTAAGAAGTAATTGAATATTTCTCTTTGCCAATTATCAATAGTTTTTTAGCTACATCATTAAAAGGAGCTACTTCTGGGGTGATTTTTGATTTCCATTCCCGATACCTTGCTTTTGCTTCAATTATGTCTTTTGGCTAATAGACTTGATATAACTGTTCCTTGAGATTCCAAGCCTTCTCTAAAGCTGGAAATGTGCCTAACCAGGCTTCCATAATAACTGCTCTTGAATGGTTAGTTCTTTGCCGTTTTTAAGAAGAATAAACTTATCTCGTTTTAACTGTCGTCGTTGTTTGTCTGGGGTTTTATCGCGTATGGCTTTCCGTATTTTTTCCATTGCATCCGACGCATGCGGAGAACATTAAATTTATCTACAACTACAGTTGCGCCGGGCAACACTTGCATTATTGCATCCCGGTAGGGCTTCCACATATCTATTGCAACAATTTCAACCTTATTGGAATCGAACTTACGTAAAGCCGCAAGGATTGTTTCTTTATTGCGATTGGGCAACATTTCTACGACAGTATTTTCTTCGATATTTCAGAGGATGCCTCTGGGCTTCTTAGAAACATGAATTTCGTCAATTCCCAAAACTAGTAGGGTAATCAGCCGAGTCTCGCTTGCTTTCTTTTCTGCAAATTCATTAAAGATTTTGCGTACAATTGTATGACTAATGCCTATTTCTTCTGCAATATGAAGGAATGGCTGGCCCAAAGCCTGTTGCTGAATACATTCAACCAGCCTCGTAGTGAAACGTGCTTTTTGTCGATAGCAGGTGCGGATTTATAGAAAGTTGACCCACATTCACGACATTTATAACGCTTACGTAAAAAAAGAATCCCCACTCTTTTACCGTGGATACTAGTGTCACGAACCAATTGTTCACGGCTTCCGTGAAGATACAAATTTGGTTTGCTGCCGCAATGGGGGCAACAACCTGGTTTTTCCGTTAACTCGGTGGTTGTCCTATAATCGTACTGATTCTCTTCTGTTTTAAGCACTTTAAAACCAGGCAAATTAAGAATATCCAAAATCGTCACTCCAGGTTCTAGGATCATTTATTAGTGGAATAATTATATCAATATCTTATAATATCTTATCTAATTCGATTCTATTATGTCGGTCTCGTTTATTTATTCCCTTTCTTATTTTTCTCGTGCACTGAGGGTTAAGGGATAAATAATTCTATTGACACGGGAAGAAGCCAATGGTACCATTGGAACTAATTAAGTACCATTAGCTTCTGACAGAGGGTGATTAGTTTTGCGAAACCGGATTCTAATGACGGCAACTGAAGAGATGGCTGTTCAAGGCATCAAGTTTACCATGAGTGACCTGGCACAGAAACTAGCTGTCAGCAAGCGTACCCTGTATGAATACTTCGACTCCAAGGAAGAACTGATTGGGGCGATCGTTGACCAATTTTTGAACGATATACGCCAGCAGGGAATGGCTGTTATAAAAGATGACGGGCTTTCAATGGCCGAAAAAATTAAGCAGTTTCAAGTCATCTACCCCTTAAAAAGATACGACCCGTTGATGTCACGCATCCTGGATGATATTATGCGCTACCTGCCGGAGGAAAGGGAAAAAATCAACCGTTTTCGCGATGAAGAATGGGACCTGATCGAAGAGATTATACGTAAAGGGGTTGAGGCCAAGTATTTTAGACCTGTGGACCCGGCTGTCATCAAGATGATATTTAATGGCATATCCGACCAGCTATCCAACTATAAATACATGAGCCAAAATAATCTTATTCCAAAAGAAGCGACATCAATCATGGTCGATATACTGCTCAACGGACTGGTCGAACCGGATAAAAAGACTAACCGGATGCCTTTTCTGTGTAACAGTTGGCTTTATTGATAACTGTGAAACACGTGTTTTTTTTGGCGGTACCAATGTAACCAGATTGGTACCAATGGTTTGGCGGTTGTGGGAATTTTGGAGGTGAATAATCCTTGAGCCGAAGAAACCGACTGATATGTTATACGGTGGTAGGGATTTTGGCGATCGCTCTGGTGGCGGGCCTGATGTTAAAAAGTTATGTCCATATTGAGGAAGCGGAAGCTATACCGCTGGTGCGCTCTACGGTTGTAAAGAATATTGGGCCGGAGCAAAGCTATTCCTATTCAGGGGTGGTAAAGGGCCGCCATGAAAACCATCTGGCTTTTCAGGTGGGCGGCAAGGTCATCGGTCGTTATGTCGACCTCGGCAGTGCAGTCAAACCGGGCGAGATCATCATGCAGTTAGACCCGCAAGACATTCAAAAAGAAGTCGACAGCTTGGAAGCTCAGGTTTCCGCAGCCGAATCGCAATATAGTCTAGCGAAAGAAAACCTGGCCCGTTACGAACAGCTGTATGCAAATAAAGCAGTCAGCCAAGCGGATTACGATCGGATAAAAAACGCCGCTGATACTTCCGAGGCCTTGTTCCGCCAGGCCCAGGCCCAGTATGAAGGCAGCAGCAACAAATTAAACTACTGCCGGTTATACTCAGATAACGCCGGGGTTGTGGCGAGCGTTAATGCCGAGATCGGGCAGATTGTTGGGGCTGGTCAGACGGTGGTGACTCTGGTGCAGGATGGCGAAAAGGAGATAGAAATCAATATCCCGGAGAACCGCCTGGAAGAGATCTGCAACGCCCGGCAGATAAAAGTTACATTCTGGGCGCTTCCGGATGTCGTTTTGAATGGCCAGCTGAGAGAGGTGGCGCCGATGGCCGACAGCACGACCCGCACATATAAGATACGCGTGAGCCTGTTAGACGCCCCACCCCAGTTGAAGCTGGGGATGACCGCTTCGGTTATGGTAGTCAATCAAAGGGATAAGGCGGCGGTTTTCCTTCCACTGGCGGCGATTTACCAGACGGGAGACACGCCTTCGGTATGGGTAGTGAATGATGGCGTCGCAAACCTGAGATCGGTTAAAGTCGGTGCGTTTGGCGACAACCAGGTGCAGGTGATCGAGGGCCTTAAAGAAGGGGATATTGTGGTTACTGCGGGTGTACATAAACTGAAGGAGGGGCAAAAGGTTCGTCTCGGGGACACTCCTTATTAAGGGAGTTTCGATTAATAACAGCGATTTTTGTTAATTAACTCTGTCTGTGAGGTAGCGTCATGAAGAATTTTAACTTAACCGAATGGGCGCTGGAAAACAAGTCGGTGATTTATTTTTTTATCATTCTGGCGTTTATTGTGGGTGCCTACTCTTACCAGAGCCTGGGAAGGATGGAGTATCCGGATTATGTGATCCGACAGATGGTGGTTTCAACTGCCTGGCCAGGCGCAAGCGCCCAGCAGGTTGAAGAACAGGTCACCGACAAGATAGAAAAGCAGCTCCAGAACACGCCCGGGCTCGATTATCTGCAGAGTTATTCGACGCCTGGACAGTCGGTCATCTATGTCAACTTGAAGGTCGAGGTCGGCAAGGATCAGCTCCAACCGACCTGGTTCAAGGTCCGCAACTCAGTTCTCGACATCAAGGATACACTGCCGTCAGGGGTGGTAGGGCCATATTTTAACGATGATTATGCGGATGTCTTTGGCTCAATCTATGCGCTTACTTCGGATGGTTTTACATATGAAGACATGAGAGCGGAGGCGGAACGGATACGCCGAACTCTGTTGGGGGTTAATGATGTAAAAAAAGTGGAACTTATCGGGGTGCAGCCCGAAAAAATCTACATAGAAATGGAGAGCAGCAAGCTTTCCAAACTGGGGATAAACCCTAACTCGATCATCGCTTCTCTGCAGGCGCAAAACGCCATGACCCCCTCAGGGATGATCGAGACTTCTTCTGATAGAGTTTATTTACGCGTATCCGGCATGTTTGACGATGTTGACAGCATCCGTAATATGCCGGTTAACGCCAGCAGCGGCACCTTCCGGTTGGGTGATATCGCCACTGTGAAGCGGGGATACGCCGACCCCCCGGAACCGAAAATGTATTTTAATGGCCAACCGGCGGTCGGATTGGCCATATCCATGGAAGAAGGAGGGAACATTTTAAACCTGGAAAAAGATCTGAACGAGAACATCGCTAAGATCAATCAGGACCTGCCGCTGGGTATGGAGTTAAACCGAGTGGCGGATCAACCCGCGGTGGTAAAGGAAGCGATTAACGAATTCGTTATAACCTTAATTATCGCCATTGCTATCGTTCTCCTGGTATGCTTCCTGAGCCTGGGAATGCGCACCGGGATAGTGGTGGCTTTATGTATTCCCCTGGTGATCGCCGGGGTTCTAATTGGGATGAAAACCACTGGTATCGATCTACACAAGGTTTCGCTGGGAGCTTTGATCGTGGCCCTGGGATTGCTAGTCGATGACGCCATTATTGTCGTGGAGTCGATGAAGGTGAAACTGGAACAAGGGTGGGATCGCGGAAGATCAGCCAGTTTCGCTTTCGCATCCACGGCGGGTCCCCGGTTGACCGGGGCGCTGATTACCAGTGCCGGCTTTATTCCCATGGGGCTTACCAAAGGATCGGTGGGCGAGCTGTTGGGCAGCATGTTCCTGGTGGTAGCCATGGCTTTGCTTATATCCTGGGTGGTGGCCGGCACTGCCACTCCCCTGATGGGATATCATTTGATCAAGGTCAAACCGGCGACTCACGAACGTTCCTTCGATCTATATGATACAAAGTTTTACCGCTTATTCAAGCAGATCCTCATCTGGTGTTTAAATCACCGCAAACTGGTCCTGGCTCTGACCCTGGCGGCTTTTCTCGGTTCTATTTTGCTGATGACATTGCTTAAAAATGATTTTTTCCCGCCACCGTCCAGGCCGGAAATCATTGTTGATATGAAGTTGCCGGAAGGAGCTTCTATACAAGCCGCGGATGCAGAAGCCAATAAATTCGCCCAGACCCTGGAGGGTGATCCTGATATCGTAAATTACAGCTATTATGTGGGGCAGGGAGCGCCGCGGTTTTTGATAACCTTTTTTCCTTCGGTCCCCGATTCCAGTATAGCTCAATTCATGATTGTATCCAGGGATGTCGATGCCCGTGACCGACTCTGTAATAAAATCAATGAAACTTTATCTCAACAGTTTCCATCTGTTCTTGGGCAGGTTAGAATGCTCCAAACCGCTCCGATGTTCAATTATCCAGTGATGCTGCGGGTCACCGGCGAGGATGAAGGCAAGGTGCGGGAGATCGCCAAGCAGGTCGAGTCGGTTATGGTATCCCAGCCCTATCTCAATGACGTAAACCTTGACTGGAGTGAAAAGAGCAAGGTAATACATTTGGAGGTTGATCAGGATAAGGCCAGGATGCTGGGAGTTAACAGTCAAAGCTTGGCCTCAACCCTGCAGTCGCAGCTTTCCGGCGCTCCGATATCTGAGTATAGAGAAAAAGACCGGACGGTCAGCATGGTGTTCCGACTCGACGCGATGAACCGGGCCAATCTAACTGGGATTAAAGACTTAAACATTCCGACCGGAAGCGGCCAGTTTGTTCCTTTAGACCAGGTGGCCAGGATCAGCTACGGTGCTGAAGAAGGTCTACTGGGACGGCGCGATTTAAAACCGTCTATCACCGTTCAGGCGAAGGCGGGATCTGGTATCACAGACATAGATGCGACCAAGCGGGTTTACGACAGCCTTAAAGGGATACGTGAGGGACTGCCGCTCGGATACACCATCGAGGTCGGGGGGATCAAGGAGATGGCTGATCTGGCCATCGCTAATCTGGTTAAGCAGGTCCCCTTGATGATAATTGTGATAGTCATCCTACTGATGCTGCAGCTTAGGAGCATGCCGAAAATGATACTGACCCTGCTGACCGCCCCTTTAGGGATGATTGGGGTGGCTCCCATCCTTCTGCTTACCCGGCAGCCCCTGTGTTTTGTGGTATATTGCGGGATTCTAGCGTTGGCGGGAATTATCATCCGCAATTCTATCATCTTAATTGACCAGATAGAACAGCAGCTCAAGGCTGGAGAGTCTACCTGGGATGCCATAATACATGCGGCGGTGCAGAGATTTCGTCCTATAGTGCTAACCGCGGCCGCGGCTATCCTGGGCATGATTCCATTGACCACCAGTGTTTTATGGGGACCAATGGCAGTGGCTATCGCCGGGGGGCTTTTTGCCGCTACCCTGTTGACGCTGCTGGTTTTGCCGACCATGTACGCCGCATGGTATAAAGTGAAGCCGGGAACGGAAATAGAGGATGTATCGATCAGCGACTAGAGAACACGATAGGAGAAGGTTGTGAAGCTGCGGGATGGTCTATACTTTGGTTAAGGTGATTTCCAAGGGGCTATTGTGGCTCTACGGGAGGCCTATAGTAACCGGGAAGGAAAATATCCCCAGTAGTGGGCGGGTGATCGTGGTTGCTAATCATACTAGCTTGCTGGATGGGTTTCTTTTGGCAGCTTTTTGGCCGCGAAAAATAACGTTCCTGGCGGCAGCCTATCTGTTTGAGCTACCGGTGATAGGGGCTTTCTTACGGGCGGTGGGGGCGATTCTGTTACCAAAAAGTTTTGGTACGGCAGGGATAAAAAAAGCATCTTTATGATAATAACAAAATACATTTTTTCCGGCAATAGCTGCACAAAACTGCTCTCTTGCTTTAAGAACTGCATGTTTACAGTTTTCAAGCTTATTGTAAATTCTCCGACCTTATCTCTCGTATATTTTTCACAGCTAAAACAAACAGAGCCCTTATGGTTTGAAAAATAAACGCTTTTGTCTCATCATCGATACCTTTGATCGCGCCGAGCATGGCAACAGCCTTTTTGGGCCAATCTCCTGTCAGATCATAAAATGTTGTGGCACTTGTTGCTTGGATAATCTGAAAAAGAGTATTAACAAACAGTTCTCGTTTTTGGTCGTCAAAGGAGTTAACCCATTGGTTTAGCGTTCCATTCATATAAAGCGCGCTTTTTTTCACGGATTGCATATATTGAAAATCGCTGCCGTCAATCAGCCATGAAAAAGGATCGTGCTGCATAAACCAGAGGCGATTGCTTTTTACTACAGAATAGTGTTCCTGATGCTGCAAAAGCATTCCGATTATGGATGACTGCGGCAAAGTCTTATGGATTCGATCTTTCACAATTAAATAGTCGTGGCATAGAAAAACTTCATCCCTAAATCCGGGTCCATCGTGACTAAAGACATGCGTAATCCTTTTTTGAACGGGTCTGTGGCATTTTATAGAGGAATAGACCGCAATATTTCCTCCTTTTGAGTGTCCGCCAATTTTTAATTTGCATGAAATTCTGTCGGCAACGGCATTCAGGTAGGCGACTCCTTCTTCCTGTGAGGGAACAGGGCTGATGAATGCCATGTTAAAATCCTCTTTCCATCCAATAAAGGTTGAATCGGTTCCGCGATAAGCGATATAGGCTGAACAGTCGTCCAGCAAAAACGTAATGGCTGAGAACTGCTTCTCAGTCTTGTTGTCTATTTTATTGACATAAAAAACCATTTTCAAGTCACGAAACCTTGAACTGTTCGCCAGCGCAAAGAATAGACGCCGGTTGTTTTTACTGTTCCATGTATCACGAAACAGCATATCCAGGTTTTCCTTGCTTGCTATTTCTTTTATGCTTACCGGCGTCGCGGTATCAAATAAACCGGGTACGAACTTATCAAAACGCAGATACGCCAATTGGGATAAAACCAGGCTGTCAGCCGCGTTGAATTTTCTATTTTTAAAAGTATCACTTTCTTCTATTGCGTAATCAATAATGTTTTTCATACTACCTGCTCCAATTTCAGTTTGGGAATGCTTTACAGGCAGCGCAGCTTTCACATTGCTAAAATCTGACTACTGATAAATAAAAAATAATGGGCTGCCATATAATCATTCCGGTTTGGTCGAATTTTCCGTGGCGATCCCTTCGCTTTGGCTTTCCAGTTCACAAAGAATGCTTCCGTCAAATAAGCTGCGCATTTTCATTACATACTCTGCCGGATCATCTTTCATGCCATTGTCGGCCCACCGCACAATCAGACCGACAAAAGCAGTGGAAATAAATTCGACAATAAATCCCCATTTTTCTTCTTCAAATTCTGTGTTTTTGATGCTCTCTATTACAGATATCGAAATATCGCGGATGTAATCATGCAGATATTCCTGAAAAGAATTTTGCCCGGTTGTGTTAAGAGCGTTGATATAAAACGTCTTATTTTGCCGCATATAGTTACACAAATCTGTCAGACCATCCATCCAATGCTCCACTTTGTTATAGGAATTCATAAAACAGGCGGTCTCTGTATAATAAATCCAATTCATAAGATCATACTTATCTTTGAAATGATAATAAAATGCTTGCCTTGTTAGTCCGCAGTTATCCACAATATCGCTGACGCAAATCTTATTAAAAGCGGTCTTTGCCATTAGCCCTTTCAATGAATTGGCAAGGGCCAGTTTCGTTATATTCGAATCAGGCATTTAAGCCGAGCCCCCTCCCAAAGTAATTCGAGAATCCATCTTATGGTGTATCCGTCTGACGTAATTCACTATTGCCGTTTTCGGTTTGCTTTTTCCTGTCACTACGCTTTTTTAAAACAAAGATGTTTATAAACATCTGTTGCACGATTTGATAAATATTCCCGATGATCCAATACAGGCCCAACCCGGCAGGAACTGTAAAAGCAATCACTCCACTCATGATGGGTGAAATTAAGGCTAAGTTATTTTGTATGGACGCCTGCATCCGATCTACGTTTGCTTTCGGCGTATCCTTCATGGAATATTTTACTGAAATATAGGATGTGAGGGCCGACAGCAACGGAATCGACAGCAGAAGGTAGCTATGTATGCTTGTACCGCTGTTGATATAATTGCCGGGATTCCAGGCGGGCACTGCTCCAAGATTGATCCCTAAAAAATTCATATTGAGTAAATCTTCCGGTTTCAGCAAATGAGATACCGCCTGAAGCTGTTCTGAGTGGTCACTAAAATAAGCAATAATGCTCAGATCTTTCATATTCTCAATCTTTTCGGCACCCTGCGGTATCAGTTCATAGAGCCGCGCTATGATTTCAGGAGATTTCCCAGCCATGTATTTCAAAGGCTGGGAAATAACGTAATATAAAGAAAACAAAATCGGTATCTGTATCAGCAGGGGAAGGCAGCCTCCGGTCGGATTCACCTTATTTTCCTGATAGAGTTTCATCAGCTCCGTACTCTGCTTTTCCTTGTCGTCTTTATATTTCTTTTGAATTTCCTGCATCTGTGGCTGAAGCTGACCAATTTTTGAGGTCGATTGAACCTGCTTTATGGTCAGGGGAAGCATAAGTGATTTTATTCCTACCGTAAAAAGTATGATTGCGATTCCATAATTCTGAAACGCAATGTTATCATATATATATTTCAAGATGGCTCCCATCGGGATTGCTATAAAATCTAACATACTTTTTGATCCTTTCTCAGAAAGGTGCATTAACAGCACAATAGGCTTTGCAACCTAAGCACATTTTTTCTTTCTCCAAAATTGAAAATTTCCATAAATGCACAATATTTATCTATCGCGGCCACAATGTATGCTTCCTTATATTTCGGCGGCGTGATGGTCAAAGGCCACATATGCCTACTGATAATATCCTGTTCCAGTTCGTTCAAATGAAAATACTGATTCGCATTCCGCAGCGCAATGCGGGGATGGGCAAAGCCATGTAGCCCTCTATATGGCTTTTCAATATGCCAGTCGTACAGAAAAAAATCGTGTAGCAACCCTCCTCTGGCCGCCGAACGATAATCAAGCCCCATCCGCCTGCAAACAAGATAGCTGCTGTACGACACATAAAGGCTATGCTCTAAACAATTGATGTCGCTGTGTTGGATATAATTTTTCATAGACCTGACCATTTCATGGTCAATCAGCTCGCGTATACAGTCCAAGTATTCCATATCAGCGAAGGAATCCGGTTCCAGTCTTAATTTTGAAATGATCCAACCGACCATCTGTCATTGCTCCTTTTGCGTGTTATTTTTCAGTGCCTTGACCTGATCATTGAAATCACCAGTCCCAAAACAATAATAGCAGCCGATGCTAAACCAGTTTTTAATACTGCAATATTAAAAAGATACATTTCGCTGCTTGTATCTGCGTTAAGACCGGAGCTAATAAGGACTCCGGCGATGATAATGCTTACGGCAAGCAAAATCAGGCTGAAGGATATCCTGTTGAAGATTCGTTCCAGCCGCCTTTGAAGTTTATCCATCTCTTTCATCTCAAATTGAACGGTAAAGTCTGCACCTGCCGCTTTATGCAGAAGGTTTTGCATTGCGGTCGGGAATTCACTCAACAGATTCCAGTAATCTAATAAGCTCTTTTTTATTCCGCTTCCCATTTTCTCGAATGAAAGTAACTGATAACGCAGCTTTTTAGCGATAGGTTCCGCAATAACAAGGGCGTTAAGATCCGGGGCCAGTTTTTCCAACAGTCCTTGAAGAGTTGTCAAAGTTTTGGAAAGCAAAGCAAATTCACGGGGTGTTTTTACATGGTTCAAAAACGCAATATGAAAGATTTCCTGGAGCAGCTTATCAATTTTCATCTCTTTCATAGGCATCGTAAGGTACTTTTCGATCAGCGCATCAACGTCTTTTTCAAAGCTCTTCACATTGCTTCGAGCAGTTGCGGCCTCCATAGCAAAAATAGAGTTGACCACCATTCGACTGTCTTTGAAGGCAACCCCGACAAAAAAATTTGAAATCGCTCTTTTCCGGGATTCGTTGAGGCAACCTACCATCCCCAAATCAAGAAATATGATGGTGCCGTCCGGCATGATCTGAATATTGCCCGGATGCGGGTCCGCATGAAAAAAACCATCTCTGAGTATTTGATTGCATATGGAGGCGGCAAGCTTCTCGGCGATCTTTCTCCGGTTAATGCCGGCCAGATCCAAGGCTGCTGAATCGCTAATCTTGATGCCTTCAAAATACTCCATGGTGAGAACCCGCTTTGTCGTATATATCCACTTCACTTTTGGGACTGTTACGCCTTCGTCCCGGCTGAGATTAAGCCTGAAGGTATCCGCGTTTTCACCTTCTTTGGTAAAATCCAGTTCATTTTTAAGCGTGTTTTCAAAATCCGCCACCATACCGCTAAAATCATAAATCTCCCCATATTTTGTGTGATGGTCGAGAAGATGCGCCATATCTTTTAAAATGTTTAAGTCCAAATCTATGAGTCTTTCTATTTCCGGCCTCTGAACCTTTACGGCCACCTGCTTTCCCGAAATCAGTCTGGCGCGATGGACTTGGGATATGGATGCTGCGGCTACAGGCACCTCATCAAATTCTTTAAAGATATTTCCCAGCGTGTCATTAAACTCCGTTTCAATGAGCGTCTTTACCCCAGAAAAAGGAAACGGCTGCACCGAGTCTTGCAGCTTTTTAAGCTCTTCAATAATATCAGCCGGTAAAATATCCCGTCGTATGCTTAAAATTTGTCCCAGTTTAACAAACGTCGGACCCAATTCTTCCAAGGCCATCTTCAGCCTTTTTCCTACTGAAGCTCCGGCCGTGTCAGGTGCAGTTCCGACGTCTAAAATTCTATTTTTGGACCTTAAAGAATAAGGAAGCCTAAGTCGCTTTACAAGCAATCCAAAACCATGTTTTGTAAAAACAGCAATGATTTCTTTATATCTTCTGGCACAAATGCGCCTGTAATTCATCATATCAACTCTATCCCGCGATTCCGCAATATTTAAGCAGAGGGGAAAGGAGGCACTTCTATCGTTCATCACATAGCAAAAGCATATTTAGATTGATTTGCCCTCTTTCCTGAGCCTGCTACTTTTCCGGCATTCTGAACATTTATCCCCTTTACTTGGTGCCCTCGCTTTTGAAAAATCCTTGTTCCCGGAGTACTTGCAGCATTTGTTCTCTGACAATTTCTCTGATTTCATCTTTTGTAACAAGGTCTTCTTTTCTCGCCACATTTACATGATCTAGAGCCTTGGTGACCTCACCCTGAATCAGCTTTTTCAGTTCTTCTCTCTGTTCTTCGCCTCTTTGCATAAGCTCGCTCGCAAACTGCCGGGCGTCTTTTTTGGCCACCTCGCCTCTGCCGACCAGTTCCTCAACCACTTCCTCCACTTTTTCCCGTGAATACAATAAAAGCCCTAATCCTAAATTAATTGTCTTTTCAAATGCGTTTGACATAATATACACTCCCTCTTAATTTAATAGGCTCTCTGCCAAATTTAAGGATTCAAAGGCGCTGTCCCGGTCGGAACCGAGTATTATTTGAATAGATGTTCCGAGCAAAGCTCCAAGAACTAATTTAGCTACCGTTTGGGGAGAATATCCAAGATATCTTTTATTGATTTTCGTGTAGGTCAATAGGTTTCTTTCAACAACCTCCGTCAGCTCAGTAAATAAGCTGTCCAGTTGTTCTCTAAAAGACGGAATCCATAAAGCCTGTGCTATAAAATCAATAAAAAGTTTCAAAAGTTTTGGTTTATCCCTGATCAGTTCCTTAAAGAACCTCACGAGGGACGCGAGCTT
>JGI11944J13513_1001662_pt1 | contig 17241 bp, 16 predicted proteins | sample TerdegcoTASludge_FD_13513 | JGI IMG/M metagenome (IMG submission 13513) | reverse complement strand
ATCCAACTTCTGAATAGTGGTTACAATGATTTTGTATTCATGAGGATTTCCTTTTTCATCCCTGTCTTCCAATTGTCTTTGAAGAACTCTTGTGGACGTATTACCATTAGCAGCTCCCTTTTCAAAACGGTCATATTCCTTCATAGTCTGATAGTCTAGGTCTTTACGGTCAACGACAAACAGTACCTTGTCTATGAAAGGCAGGGCAGAAGCTAATTGGGCTGTCTTAAAACTGGTCAATGTCTTACCAGAGCCTGTTGTATGCCAGATATATCCTCCAGCTGCAGTTGTGCCCATCTTCTTGTAGTTGGTTGATACTACAATGCGTGATAATATACGTTCTGCAGCAGCTATTTGATAAGGACGCATTACAAGGAGCAGATCCTCAGATGTAAAAATACAATATTTAGTTAGTATATTTAAGAGGGTATGTTTGGCAAAAAAAGTTTTAGTAAAATCCACAAGGTCAGGAATAATTTTGTTATTTGCATCTGCCCAGTAGCTTGTAAACTCAAAACTGTTACTAGTTTTTTTACTTCTTCGACGCTCACTGTTTCTTTGTTCTTCGATATGAGCGTTTCTTGTGGTGTTACTGTAATACTTTGTGTGGGTGCCATTGGAGATTACAAATACCTGCACATACTCAAATAAACCAGAAGAGGCCCAAAAGCTGTCACGCTGGTATCTTTTTATCTGGTTGAAGGCTTCACGGATAGCAACACCACGACGCTTTAACTCCACATGAACCAGCGGAAGTCCATTGACAAGGATAGTCACATCATAACGAGTTTCATGTTTGCCGCCTGTTTCTTCGTATTGATTAATTACCTGCAAGCGATTGTTATGGATATTCTTCTTATCCAAAAGGTATATGTTCTTTGTTGTTCCATCTTCACGTTTTAGAATCTGGATATGGTCATCTTGAATCTTTCTGGTTTTTTCAACAATACCCTCATTTGTATTGGCAATACATTCTGTGAAAAATCTATCCCATTCACTGTCAGTAAAAGTGAAGTCATTAAGCAGTTCAAGTTGCTTTCGGAGATTTTCTATCAATGAAGCTTCATTGTGTACTGAAATATATTCATATCCTTGGGAAGTTAGTTGCCTGATAAACTCCCGCTCAAGTTCTGCCTCGCTCTGATACTTTTCAGGACGGACATTATATTCAGCTGCATATTCAGCAACAACCGTTGCTTCATCAGTACTGGCAACGATGTTGTAAATGCTCATGCCGTCACCTCCTTGAAAGATAACAGTTTATCTCTGTAATATTCATATTGCTTTTGCCGTGCTTCGATTTCGGCAGGAATGCCGCTGGTTAAGTCGTTGCAGAGGGCGTCAAAGCGATCGAGGATAGCTACGATGCGCTCTTGTTCTTTGAGAGGGGGGACGGGAATTTCTAGTCTTTCAATAACAGAACGAGCCAATCGTGGTACACTTGCTCTTCTAACTCTTGATAAAAGATAACTTTTTTGACACAGTATTGCATAATATAGAAATCTGCTTTGCAAACGGTCTGAACAAGTTAGACAATAGCAATCATCTGCAGCCCAGAAATCTATTTTACTATAACCTATTTCTCCAGCAGCACCTGCACCGATTATGAAAACTGTGTTTTTATTGAAATTACTTTTTTCGTAGTAACCTAAAGGTGTCATACTGTTTTGAAAAACTGGATATGTTCCAGTTTCTGTAAGTTGGCTTTTTACGACACGAACTCCCCTCGTTATTGTCGTAACCTTATCCAACCTTACTTTTGGCACATCATCATCAAACGTCAGCAGCAAATCCCTATAATACTCATACTGCTTTCTTCTTGCTGTAAGCTCTGCTGTAAGCTCTGCTGTAAGCTCTGCTGTAAGCTCTGTGAAATTGTCCAGAATACGGACAATTTCCTGCTGCACAGGCAGAGGTGGGAGGGGAATTTTAATGTTTTTTGCAATAGTCCAATGACGATTATATCCTCTTGATGGGATGTCAATATTGCAAAAAGCATAATAAATATACTTTGTGTTTAAATCTTCAGTAACGGGAATAAATACTTTTGTTCCACTATCACCTTGGGCAAATTTCCGATCTGCATATTTAACAACTCTCGTATGATCTCCAAAAATAATACAAGGCAATATAGGTGGTACAGCAGATTCGTCATCAGTATATCCAGCAATATACACTTGGCTTTGGTCTATTATTGGGATATCTCCATTATCTTTGTAATATTTCTTTGAAATACTATTAGGAGCATTATTGTTTTTTAGCACTTCTCCTAAGGGTATATATTCCACCCCATCAGGACAAAGTTCAGCAATCAATTCATCTAATTTACTCATTTGCCCACCTCAATTTCCGCAATAATCTTATCTATTTCTTCCCTTAAAACCTGCTCTCTCGCCACAATTTTTTCTATCTCAGCATTGAGGGCAACAATATCAATCTTTTCTCTCGTATCCTCTTGTTCCACATATGTTGAAACAGACAGGTTATAATCCTCTTCAGCAATTTCGCTGTTTGGCACAAGCCTAGCAAAATGCTCAATATCTTTTCTATCTTTGAATGCGTTAAGAATGGTCTCAATATTTTCCTGTGTTAGTTTGTTGTTATTCGTAACCTTGACAAATTCCTTTGAAGCGTCGATAAATAAGGTGCTATTTTCTGATTTGGATTTCTTCAGCACCATAATGCAGGTAGCAATGCTGGTACCATAGAACAAGTTATCCGGTAACTGAATGATACAGTCGATATAGTTATTATCAATCAGGTACTGCCTGATTTTCTTTTCAGCGCCTCCGCGGTACATTACACCGGGGAAACAAACGATAGCCGCTGTTCCGTTTGTTGCAAGCCAAGAAAGACTATGCATGATAAAAGCAAGGTCTGCCTTGGATTTAGGAGCCAATACTCCCGCTGGAGAAAAGCGAGGGTCATTAATCAAAATAGGATCATTGTCGCCCTTCCATTTAATAGAGTAAGGTGGATTTGATACAATGGCTTCAAAAGGCTCATCATCCCAATGTTGCGGATCTGTTAGCGTGTCACCAAGGGCAATATCAAATTTGTCATAATCAATATCGTGCAGGAACATATTAATTCTGCACAGGTTGTAGGTTGTAATGTTGATTTCTTGACCAAAAAAACCCTGACGTACATTTTCTTTTCCTAAGATTTTTGCAAACTTTAGCAGTAGAGAGCCAGAACCGCAAGCGGGGTCATATACCTTGTTGACTTCAGTTTTTCCTACTAATGTTAGGTGGGTAAGGAGTTCAGAAACCTCCTGCGGCGTATAGTATTCACCACCACTTTTTCCTGCATTGGATGCATACATACCCATTAAGAATTCATAAGCATCACCGAATGCATCTATTGTATTGTCTTTGTAATCTCCCAGCTTCATTTCTCCAACAGAATTCATTAGCTTAACCAGCTTTTCATTACGCTTTGCTACAGTGTTACCTAGCTTATTGCTGTTAACATCAATATCGTCAAACAGGCCTTTGAAATTATCTTCGCTTTCTGTTCCTTGCGCAGATGCTTCTATATTACTGAAAATCTGTTCCAGTGTTTCATTTAAGTTTTCATCGTCCTTTGCACGAGCTCGGACATTTTCAAAAAGCTCGCTGGGTAAAATAAAGAAGCCTTTTGTCTTAACTAAATCCTCTCGTGCCTGTTCTGCTTCTTCGTCGGATAACTTAGCATAATCAAATTCCGTATTGCCAGCTTCCCATTCTCCGGCATTAATGTAGGCAGTAATATTTTCAGATATGTAGCGATAAAACAGCATACCTAGAACATATTGCTTAAAGTCCCAGCCATCTACGCTGCCTCTTAGATCATTTGCCATATTCCATATCGTGCGGTGTAATTCCGCCCGTTCCTGTTCTTTTCTGTTATTTTCCATAACTCTACTTCCTTTCTTCACCCATATTCGGCACTAATTCCATGATATCTTTAAAATCAACGCCAAGCGCCGTACAAACCTTTACAAGAACGTCCATACTGACATATTCGTTTTTAGAAAGCTTTGAAATTGAAGATGGACTTATTCCCGCAGCAGCTTGTAAATCTTTCTTCTTCATATCGCGGTCTATCAACAATTTCCAAAGCTTTTTATAGCTAACGGTCATCTTGGTCACCTCTTTATATATGTTTTTTCCATTATAGCACATTTTCTTCAAAGGTAACATGGTAATTCTGCGTTTGTGAAGGAATTATACAATGTTAATAAAGATAATGATAGTTGTGTATGCCTTTATTTTGATTATTATTATTTAAATAAATACTTTTAGACAAAAAAGTCTGTAAGTCTATTTGTAAAACCAAAGTCAAAGTTATAACATTCAGCCTTCTTAAATTTAATACCACTTTCGCTCAAATTTGAGCAAAAACACAATCATTACAGCCGTCTGTACCTTAGAAAATAGACAGGCTGTTTTTTTATTTTAAGGGGTTCGAATCAATAGAATTCTTCGCTTATAGATGAGGAAGAAAATTATTTTTAGAAAATCCTCAACTAATGTGTTCTACCAAGGCTATAAGGTGAGAGGAAAAATAATCCCCCAATGGTGGCCGTCTTTTTTTTGGCGGGCTCGGTTATAATATACAGAAGATCTGCAATGTTCAGAAGCAATGAAAGGGCGGTGGCAACAATCAAGAACAGAACTCAGACTATCATCTTCAGCAGGGTTGAGGATGAAGTCAGGATCGCCTCGGTGGATTCCGATCAACTCGAAGAGATATTTTTCGAGGACATGGATAGCGAGAGCGTTACAGGAAATATCTACCTTGGAAAAGTCGAAAACGTCGTTCCCAGTCTCGAAGCGGCCTTTGTGAATATAGGTATCGGAAGAAACGCCTTTCTGAGGTTTAAGGATGCCTCCGGCCAGCAGAAACTCGAGAAGAACCAAAAAGTACTCGTACAGGTTAGCAAAGACCCGATAGGTTCGAAAGGGCCTCAGATAACTTTGAAGGTCAGCATACCGGGCAGGAGCCTCGTTTATACACCATTTTCTAAACACATAGGCATTTCGAAGAAGATCTCCGATCCCCAGGAAAGGCACAGGTTGACAGCTGTGGCGAAATCGCTTCTCGAGAGCAAAGAGGGTGTGATCTTCAGGACGGCTTCCTACGGGCTCGGTGAGGAGACCATAAAAGACGAGCTGGAAGGGCTCAGAGAAAACTGGAAAAAGATAAATGAAACCTTCAAGCGCGGGAGAAAGCCCAAGATTCTCTACGAAGAACCTTCGTTCGTAGAGTACATCCTCCGCGAAAGGCTCACCGAGAGCACAAAAGAAATCGTCGTCGATTCGGAAGAACTATGGCACGAGGTGGTGGCCGGGATAAGCAAATTCAAGGCCGGCTTCAAACCGGTAGTCAGATACGTCGAAGGAGATGCCTTCGCGACCGAGGACATCTACGAGAAGCTCAAGATTCTCTATACCAGAACGGTCGCTCTCCCCGGCGGCGGAAATATCTATATCGACAGAACCGAGGCCATGACGGTCATAGACGTCAACTCGGCCGGTAACCTCTCTGGAAGCGATGTCTCGGAGACCTCCCTGAACACAAACCTGGAAGCGGCTTCGGAAATCGCGAGGCAGCTCCGGCTGAGGAACATCGGCGGTATCGTCGTGATCGACTTTATAGATATGAAGACCGACGAAGACAGGCAAAAGATCATATCCAGTCTGAGCAACGAATTCAAGAAAGACAAGGCGCGGACCATGATCATGGGTTTCACCAGACTCGGTCTTCTCGAGATGACCAGAAAGAGATCTACTGCCGCGATAGGTTCCAAACTTTACTCTTCCTGCCCCGTCTGCAAGGGAACGGGAAGGATAGAATCGCCGCGGGCCGTTTATCAGAGGTTGCTCAAAGACCTGACGCGCGGTTTCCAAGATCAGACGATAAATGGAGCTTCGGTGCAGGTTTATCAGAATATGTCGGGGATACTCACGCCGGAGACCCAGAAAAACCTCCTGAAGACTCTAAAAAAAGAAGTGTCGGTAAGTTTCACATGGCCGGTTCCCACGACTTACGACATCAAGTTTATCAAAAAGCAGGAACAGCCAAAAAAAACCAAGAAGCAGGAGAAGAAAAAAGAAAAGAAGGAGTCGGCCTGACCCCTTCCTCGTTGGTGGATGCGACAGGGATCGAACCTGTGGCCTCTTCCGTGTGAAGGAAGCGCTCTTCCGCTGAGCTACGCATCCGTACAGTAGATTCTATCACCGGTCGGGCCGACTGTCAAGTTTTCCGACAGTGAAGAGAGTTGCCGTCGATGGGCCTCTATCCGGATACGGATACCATAGCGGGCGAAGAGCGATGAAATGACTCTGGAGCAAGGGTATAAGCCCGTCTCTATCCGCTTCTTTTCAGGACACCTTTCCGTTTGGCCCAGCCCTCCATCTTCCTGAAAAAGAGCAGACCCGATGGAAGGAGTAGCCCTCCCAGAAGTATCAAAGGCCATATATCTCCCCACATTTCGATCATGCCCTTGCCTTCGAGTATCGACGATCTCATTCCTCTCAAGGCATATGTCGCGGGAGACAACCTCCCTACCTGCTGCATCCACTGCGGCAGTACATCGACTTCGTAATAGACCCCCGAGAACATCAGAAGGAGCGCCTGAAATATGTGGACTACCTGGGCTCCCTTCTCGGGCGATATCAGAGGCAACACGGCCGCGACTATTCCCAGACCGACGAAAGAGAAACTGGATACCGCAAGGATGCCGACCGCGGAAAGCAGATTGGCCTTCTCCAGATTCAGATCGAAGAAGATCGATACCGCCAGCAGAATCAAACCGCTCCTTAGAATCCCGTAAAGTATTGCGTAACCGCAGGTACTCAAGAGGTGGGTCGCTCTTCTCACTGGTGCCATGAAAGTGTACTCTATAGTCTCTTCCCAGCGCTCCCAGGCAACGGTCTCGGCAACTATCTCGAAGAGTATGGAAAGATAACCCCAGAGAATCGATCCCAATAGCATGTACAGTATAAGGTAACTCGTATCCAGTTTTGTGCCGGAGAAGGCTTCTATGCCTTTGCCTATGAAACCCATGGTGACGGAGTTGGCTATCGTGTACACAAAAAAGACCAGTTCCCATTTCCAGTATCTTTTGGTGAAATTGAAGTTTCTCTCNATAAAGGCCCANGAGGCCCTAAGCTCTCTTGCAAGCGCCTGCGAACTCATGCCGTTTCTACCTCCTGGTACTGCGCATCCTCAAGGGACATTCCCGTGTGCTCCATGAAGACATCCTCGAAGGTCGGGTTGTCCACCTTTCCTCTGAGCTGGTTCTTCAGCTCCTGCGGCCTCCCTTCTGCGACGATCTTACCCAGGTGAATTATTCCCACATAATCACAGAGCTTTTCGGCTTCTTCCATGTCGTGGGTGGTCAGGAGCATGGTCGTGTTCATATTTAATTTCACGTCTCTTATGAGTGACTGAACGTCTCTCTTGGCTCTCGGATCGAGCCCCGTGGTCGGTTCGTCCAGAAGAAGCATCCTCGGTTCGGTCATGAAAGCCCTGACGATGGCGACTTTCTGTTGCATACCTCTCGAAAAGTCTTCCAGCGGATCTTTCAATCTCTTTTCATCCAGACCGAAACGTTCGGAAAGATAGTAGATCTTCTTTATGGCTTCTCTCTTGGAAATGCCATAGAGACCGGCCGAGAAGGCCAGATTCTCTATGGCGGACAGTTTCCTGAAAAAACTCGCCTCGACGGAGACCCTGTTGATGAGCTTCTGAACGACTCCCGCCTCTTTTTCCACATCGTGCCCGAAGACGGACACGCTGCCCCTGTCGGGTATCAAAAGGGTCGAAGCGATCCTGATGAACGTCGATTTGCCCGAGCCGTTCGGCCCCAATAGTCCGTAGATCTCTCCCTCTTTTATCCTCAAGCTTACTCCCTTGAGCGCCTTGATCTCTTTCTTGTTTTTCTTGAAAAGTTTAACCACGTTATTCGCGAAAAGCGCGTCGGCCATTACGCACCTCCATCAAAGATAATGGGGCCTGCTGAACTTGCTTTCGATCTCGACTTTCTGTCTTTCAACTATTCCATCTATGAAAATCTCTCTCGAACCTCTATAAATCTTTTTCATCACGCCACCTCCTGGCGACTATCCTGGGGAAACTCCATGATACTATCCGGTCTATCTATGAAGGGTGGAAGTACAACACTACAACCAATACGGTCCTTTCTGATCTCTCCGCTTAACGCTATTTTCATTGTTTCACCCCCTGCGCTTTCGAACCGGGTTTCATGGTCCCCGTTTCATCCCTCAAAGCCAGAAACAGTAAGGACCAAAAACCTCGTTCTCTCTCTGCTTTTTCTGAATCTTCTTCTGTTCCACTTTCTCGATTCTTTCGATCTCTACCTTAACCGACATAACTCCACCTCCTGGAGAAATGGTTGACAAAAAAAAGGACCGTGGCTGTTACTCGCCACGGTCCTTCAAACATCGTCTATGGTTATACGTCTTTATACCTCACACGACGGATGAAGGCGTGGCAGAATGCGGCATCACCGGAGACCCTGTTAAGGGTGGTGGAAAATCCGGTCTTAAGTCTCATCATCATTCCATTACGCCTCCTTTCGAATAGTTTCTCTTTCGCTTGACTGATTATAGCATAAACTATGGAGAAATCCAAAGTCAATTCCTAAATATTATTGAATCCGGATTTACTTTTTGACACTTATTTAGTACTGCAATAAATAACTTTGCCTTTGTCGTTGAAATATCTTTTATCATCGCTCCGAAAGAATCAAAAGACCGAACTATCCTCGAAAGATATCAGTCAATTTCTATAATCCGCTCCTACCAGTATCCCGATACTCAAAACGTTCTTTTCCATAGAGCGGGTAATTTCGATATAATTGAGCTGATGAAAGTTCTGGAGGTTGCCCGTGCATAAAATTTCGACTGTTGTTTTACTCGCGCTGCTCGCCGCCACGTTACTATCGAGGGATTTGACGGTTCGATCTAACAACTCATGTTTCGACCTCGAAGAAATTTCCGGTGGATCCATCTCTCTCCCGATAGATACTACCGGCCACTTCCTACCGGGCCTTGAGCTGGTCCGGGGGGATCTCTGGGTAACGGCCGCCACTCAGGACCCGCTTTTTTTGAAGCTTAGCGGTGATAGAATCGAGCCTTCGCTCGTAGAAGAATGGGAGTGGAGGGACGGGAATAAAGAGCTGTATATAAGGCTTAGAGATGACATCCGCTGGTTCGACGGAACTCCGATTACTACGAGCGATCTGGAATATTCGTTGGCGGTCTGGAAAGCTAGCGAAGACTCGCGACTCTACAAGATTCTGAACGATCCCGCTTACGTGGAGATGAAAACTTTGGATAGCAAGAGCGCCGTTTTCTATTTCAATCGGCCATTTCCCGAGTTCACCGGTTATCTAAGGACGGGATTGCTGGCCAGACACATCTACGAAGGGAAGCTTGGATTGAAACCTGGAGAGGTGTCTGCCAGCCAGTATTCGGGCAAACCTCCCCTGGAGGCCACCTCAGGACCTTTTTATCTGGCGGAGGGGAGCAAGAAGGGAAATATAATACTCAAGAGAAATCCCCAATGGCACGGTGGAAAAGGCTCGGAACACTACCCGCTATACTTCACCGAGTGGCCCGAACATGCCCTTCTTGACGAAATAAGACTGATAGAAGAGGCCGATCAGGAAGAGAGAATAAAGATGTTCCTGAACGGTGAGCTAAGCATGCTCTTCAACGAAGAAAACGCCGCGACGGAGCTCATAAACGGCGCAAAGAATGGAAATTACAGATACGAATTCACTCCCGACGGTTCTTATTACGCTTTGATTCTCAATCACAGGAACGAATTCCTCTCTAAGAGCTCTGTGAGAAAGGCCCTGAGAATGGCTCTGGACGTCGAGAAACTGTCGGGAACGATCGGGATCGGCTCTACCGGGGCCCTTCTGCCCATAGATGCCCGAACAGCTCTTCTTCAAGAGCTCTTGACGCAGATCGGAGAGTTTCCCTACGATGCGGGAAGAGCAAAAGAGCTCCTCGCGGGTGCCGGGTACGGGAAGGGATACACCCTTACGATCAAGGTTCACCAGGGAGTAGATAAGAAGTTCACGGACATGCTGGCGAAGATGTGGAAGGAGATCGGAGTGGATCTGAAGGTGGAGAGACTCGACTGGGGAAGTCTGCTAGGCGACGTGTATTCGGCCGACTACGATCTGGCCTTTTTCAGGGTTGAAGCATTCGATTATCCGGAGATCGCTCCCTGGGCGGTTGAGAACGCCGACGACTTAAAGACCGGCTGGGAAGTGGGATATGTGAATCCACAATTGTTCAGAATAGAGAGAAAAGCTATTACCGAGGGGCTATGGAAGAACAGGATCCCGTACTACCTGGGAGCCATGAAGTTATGGCTCGAAGATATGCCGATAATAGTGATATCCTATAGTCAGAAGGTCACGTTCTGGAGGCGAGAATTGAATGGACCGGTACCGGGGAGTGGAGAACTGTTCGACAATCTGGCCGAATGGTTCGTGCGCTGAACGGTTTCCGGAAATCGAAGGAGGGCGAAATTTGCTTTTATTGAGAAAAGAAGATCTCTGGAAGATCAAGTATTTCATGCAGGATTATGGCAGAGATCTTGAAAAAAAGCTGTTCTCCTATCTATACGAAGAAGATCCGTGCGATAAGGTTATCGAGGAGCTATCCAGATACCAGAACGAAGACGGTGGCTTTGGAAACGCGCTAGAACCGGATTTTAGGCTTCCGCACTCTTCACCGATGGCAACATCGGTGGCCTTTCAGATTATCGTGAAACTCGATTGCGACAGCGCCCCCAAGCGGGAAATGATTTCCAGGGCCATGGCATATCTGGAGAAGACCTTCATACCTGAAAGAATAGGCTGGTTATCGGTGCCGGAGAGTGTCAACGATTTTCCGCACGCGCCCTGGTGGCATTTCGACAGCGAGAGGGGCATGTCTCCGATAGACATAAACTGGGGCAACCCGACGGCCGAAATCATAGGTTACCTGCATCGTTACAGGGAGTACACTTCCCTGGATGTGGACGCGCTGATCGAGAACGCCATCGAGTACCTGAACGGAATGAAGGAATTCGTTTCCTTCCATGAAATCTTCTGTTTCGAGAGGCTTCACAGTCAGCTCGACACGGAGAGGGCCGAAAGACTCGAGAATAAAATCGTTCAGGCGGTGAGCAATCTCACCTGTTGTGACGAGGATGAGTGGAAAAGCGAGTACACCGCCCGACCCCTCGATTTCGCCACCGGTCCGGACAGAACTTTCGGCATCGACGGCGCGCTGATAGAGAAGAACCTCGACTTCTACGTACAGGCTCTTCAGAGCAACGGCAGAATCAAACCCGCATGGTCGAAGAACATTTACAACGGAGACCTCGCCCCGGCGTGGGATGAATGGTCAGCGATCCTCACTCTCAGGGCGCTCGAGACTTTGAGGAACTTTGGAAGAGTTGTTCTATAAAGTTAAAGGAGGAGAGCGCATGAAAGAGATAATCCAATCGGAAAAGATAATGGCCGTGATCAGAAGCGATTCGGTGGACCGCTGCGTAGAGATAGCCAGGAGTTGCTACCGCGGAGGGATAAAAATACTCGAAATAACCTTCACTGTGCCCGACGCGGCAAAAGCTATTTCGATAATCTCCCGGGAGCTTCCGGAGGCTTACGTCGGGGCCGGGACGGTTCTGACTGACGAACAATTCGATCTTGCCGTCCGCAGCGGAGCGAGATACGTTGTCAGCCCCCATCTCTCCGAAGAGCTCGCGATACACTCCAGAACGACCGAGGCTCTTTATCTTCCTGGAATAATGACTCCCACGGAGTATGTGAAGGCAACCGGCCTCGGGCTCTCGATGGTGAAGGTCTTCCCGGGAGATGTTCTCACGCCGGCGTTCGTGAAGTCTCTCAGAGGCCCCTTCCCGGAAGCCAGATGTGTGGTCTCCGGTGGCGTCAGTCTGGAAAATATAAATCTATGGTTCAAAGCCGGCGCTGCAGCCGTCGGAATCGGCTCCGATCTCACGAAGGGAACGCCCGCGCAGATAGAGGAAAGGGCAAGACAGTATTCTCAAAAAATCAAGGATCTCCGGTCATGACCCTCGCTTTGACCGCTAGATAACCTTCGATAGTATCGTTTAATGATTAACGACGCTAGTCGAGCAATATTATGCCGATTCTGCCTCCCTCCTTTAGGAGGGAGATGCGAATTCAACCGTCCGCGAGCGCGAACTGCGCGGCCGCGGCCGCGTGAATCGCCGTGGTGTCGAAAACGGGAATCTCGACGTCTGACTGCTTTATAAGAAGGGGGATCTCGGTACAACCGAGCACCACTCCTTCGGCTCCTTCACTCTGGAGTTTCGAGATTATCGATTTATATATCTCTCTTGATTCTTTCGTGAAGACTCCCCTGCAAAGCTCCTGAAAGATTATCCCGTCCACGCTCTCCCTGTCACGCTCTTGGGGCACGATCACTTCTATCCCGCGTCTGCCGAAAGCGTCGCGATAATAACCCCTCTCCATCGTGAAGCGTGTCCCGAGAAGCCCGACGGTCTTGAGGCCGGCCGCGTTTATTCTCTCCGCGACGGCTTCCCCGATTTGAAGGACTTTCAATCCCGACGCTTCTTCGATCTCCCTGACCAGCAGGTGCATAGTATTTGTACATATCACCAGGAAGTCGGCCCCCGCCCTCTTCAAATCTCTCGATACACCTTCAAGAACGCGGGAGATCCCTTTCCAGTCGTTGAGCTTCATCATGTCGGCCACCGGCTGGAAGTTTATAGAAACCATCACGCAATCGGCCGAGTGGAGACCGCCGAGTCTCTCTTTGACGGCTTCATTGAGCAACCGGTAGTACTCCAGCGAAGATTCCCAGCTCATGCCTCCCAGCAATCCGATCCTCTTCACGATCTGACACCGAAGACTTCATCCAGCCAGTCGAGAAGGACGGCGTTTGAGAGGGGGAGATTGCTGAGCTGGCAGTGTGAGTCGGCCCCTTCGGCCTGCGTGAAGACTCTCAGGCTCGAAGGCCCAGAAACGCCTTTGACGGCTTCTTCTGCCTGTTCCATCGCACCGGGTCCCTCGCCCTGGCTCACCATTCCCAGGAAGGGCGAGCGGATGTTCTTTATCGCCTCGCCAACGGTGAATTCCTTCATCCTCTCGAAGGCCGCGAACATTGACCTCTCTCCGTAACGCAGGATGATGTTGAGAATCTGGAGTTTCTTACCCTTGCCCAGATACTCCTCCGGGATTTCATCGATGTAGTCGAGCCCTATGTCCTGCGGCGAGTTGATGGCTTCTTCACCGGCCACGCCGATCATGTATTTGTAGATGTCCGTTATGGGCGAATTTGAGATCAAAGCCATGATTCGGGGCTCGTGAGCGGCCGCCCGCAACGAAAAATATCCGCCGAGGCTTATACCATAAAGGGCTATCTTCGAGGGATCAACGTCGCCACGCGAGAGCAGATAATCTACCACTTTCGCCACGGCCACTTCGAAATCCGGCCTGAAGGGCGTTTCGGTAGAGAATCTCCTCATGCCCACCTGACCCGGCCCGTCGAAGAGCAAAACAGCGTAGCCCCTGTTCAGCGCCGCCGCCCCGCTCTGGAAATACATCTCTTCTGAGGTTCCGTCGAAGCCGCTCATCATCATGATAACTCTCTTTTTTGTCTGGGAGCTTTGTGGAAGCGGCGAGATCCAGTACGCGGGAATGAAATCGTCTCCGTAAGGTATTCTAACGGCTTCGAACTCGAGATTTGCCGTTCTGAAGGCGTATATGAAGCAATCTCTGCTCTCCATGCCTATGTACCTTGTTTTTGAGTCCCTCGGGTCTCCGTAATATTCGGCGGCCCTGAAATAAAAAAAGCTTCATGTGCGCTCTTCATTCTACCCTTCTGCATCAGATCCAGACCCAGCTTTTTTGACCTGATGGCCAGCTCTTTGAACTGCGCCACCCAGGTTTCGGGCTCTTCGGGCCTTATAGCCGGCACGATCGATAATATCTCGCCGACCGTTCCTCCGCCATAAGAAACCACTCCAAGCGACCTCAAGAGTTGAAAGTTGAACTCAATATCTTCGAATCCCCGGATATCAAATGAACCCCGAAAAACCCTCGCTATTTCTCCTTTCCCTTCATTCGAAGACATTCCGACCACCTCCCTTGAAAGATTCTATCTGAGCCCCACTCTCCGTTCAAACTGACTATTCGTAATGAACCCGGAGTTTTAAGCAAAAAAAGCCAATCCTTCTGTTATTATGAATCCGGAGGTGTTGATTATGAAAAAGACGGTCCTATTTTTGTTTATCATGTTAGCCGTTCTGGGATTTGCCTGGTCCGGGCACGACGCACTGACCTATATGATTGTCTCGAAACTCTCCTTGCCTTTGGAGGAATATGTGCAAATAACCCCATATACATACGCCGATGTGGAGGATACCCATCCCTACAATCCCGCGATAACCGGGTTCTACGATTATCTCGGCAAGAACTATCTGCCAGAGGAAGACAACGATCTCTTCACACCGGTCTTTTCCAATCCCGAACCGGTGAACGGTGCGGCCCCCCTGTGGCAGATACTTTCCGTCTATGCTTATGAACCGGACTTGGGTATGGACAAAGAATTGCCGATGGAGGGGATCGAGAAACTCCTGGGAGACAGCCAGGGCATCCGCCATATGGAATACAGGCTTCTGTGTTTCATCAGTGTGGGGGAGGTCACCGACATGGTGCAGTACTTCAGCGACCTTTCCGAGCTGGCCTACGGCAGGGGAGATCACTACTGGGCTTACAGGTTCATGGCCAGGGCGATTCATTACCTTGAAGATGTGGGGCAGCCCTTTCATACCTTTCCCGCTCCTTTCTTCGAACTGCTGAAGCTGCCGTTCAACATGGACAAATGGCTGACCGTCTTTGCCAAATATCACTTCGCTTACGACTTCTACGGCGGCTACCTGCTCTGGGAACAGTACGGACCGCTGGTGAAGGCCATTGACGAAGTTCCGGCCAGGACCATAAAGAGCCCGAGACAGGCGGCCAGCGATCTCAGAGGCTTCTCGAGGGGAAAGTTGAATCCAGTCTATTATGAACTGAAGCGTCTCATGAAGGACGAACTCGAGACCGAAGAAGTGGTCTGGCTGGGAAAGAGTTATTTTGACGAACTCGCTCGGGCAGGCAAGACGGAAAAACTGGATAAAATGACCGTGGAGATTCTCAGAGAGACGGCCTCTTATGTGAAGGGCTACGTTAATTATATGTTCGACAGGTTCGAAGCGATAGATTCGAATATGTGAAGTTCGCTTTATACAAACCCTCCGATAAGCCCTATCCCGTATAGATAGATCATTTGACCTGGAGGTGGAAAGATGAAACGACTGGTTCTTTTCTTTGCGCTCTTGCTGACAGTTTCGCTGTTCGCCGTTTCCGCGGCGGTGGAGGACGTCGCCTCTTCGCTCTTTGGAAGGTACGAAGGGGCCGAGACGCACTTCTTCTTCAGAGAGATTGACTCCTCGCTCCAGTTGCTTGTGAAAAGCAGCGACGGAGAACTCATCTTCAACGGGTCGAGATATCTGCCGGTCGAATGCGCGGAGTTATGCGAGGACAATTATCTCTGCGAACCCAACCCGTTCAAATTCACGATCATAACCTTCGGCAGGGACGAAGCCGGCATGGGAGTGAGCTGCGTCGCCGGAGGAGAGGTTTTCAGAAGAAAATTCTACGGACCGGAGGGAGGAGATGTCTTCAAGATAACACCCGTCGAATCAATAGATAAACTGCTTCCGATAGCTCTGGAAGCGACTCCGCCGGTCGAGGCCGGCACTTTTCTGCCGCACGACCTCGTGGAAGTGACCTTGCTCGATCCCTCGATAAAGCTGGACATACGATATGCCAGACACGACAACTTCATGGGAGTTCCCCTCTATTCACAAGAGAGAGCCTTTCTCCAGCGACCGGCCGCACAAGCCCTTGTGAAGGCGAGCGAGCTCTTGAGATCGATGGGTTACGGACTGGTGATCCACGATGCTTACAGACCCTGGTATGTCACAAAGATGTTCTGGGACGCCACTCCTGACGACCTCAAAGAGTTCGTCGCCGACCCTCAGAAAGGTTCCCGACACAACAGGGGCTGCGCGGTCGATGTCTCTCTATACATACTGAGTACTGGAGAGTTTATCGATTTTGGCGGCGGTTACGACGAATTCTCTGAGAGGTCGTACATAGATTATCCCGGCGGCACGAGCCTGCAGAGATGGTACAGGGAACTCCTCAGGGAGACCATGGTCTCCGTCGGCTTCGAACCTTTGCAGGAGGAGTGGTGGCACTTCGATTATCGCGACTGGAAGAGCTACACTATCGCAAACCTGACCTTTGAAGAGCTGGACTCTCTCCAGGAGAGTTCGGGCTTTTAGATAGACGGGTTTTCAGTTCGGGAGGTATTATCTTGCATCAACGACCGGATTTTTCGATCATGCTGGACGCGCTCGGGCGCGCGAAAGAGCCCGGGCGCGTGCCTTTTTTCGAGCTCTTCGCCGACGGAGAGATAATCGAAGAGGTGATGGGTTTCAAACTGGCCGATCCCGCCGGGGAAAGCGGGAAGTACTTCGATCAGCTGGTGAGTTTCTATTATGAGCTGGGGTACGATTATGTGCCTTTCTATCTCACGCCCCGCTTCCCGCTCGCCTACCAGATAGAGAGCGAGGACACAGCCCTTTACAGGCGTTCCAGAAGAAAATGGGTGAACGAAAAGGACGGTCCGATCCGGTCTCTCAAAGACCTGAAAGAGGCTCACTGGCCAGAGCCGGAAGAGGCCTTAGATTTCGAACTCTTCAGAGAACTCGGGGAACATCTCCCTTCGGGCATGAAAATCATAGGCGGGGCCGCGGGAGGACCCTTCGAGCATGCGAGCATGCTCCTCGGTCTGGAGAGGTTCTCGCTGGCGATTTACGAAGAACCGGAGCTGGTCGATGAGCTCGTCGGAAGAATCGGGAGGGTACTGGTGGGCGCGGCGAGAATCATCTCCTCTTTTGACTGCGTGGGGGCGTACTGCTTCGGCGACGATCTTGGCTACAAGACGGCCACGATCTTCTCGCCCAAGCATCTCAGAAGACTGGTCTTCCCATGGTACAGCGAAATCGCCCGGATCGTGCACACGGCGGGCAAGCCTTTCATACTTCACAGCTGCGGCAATCTGACCGCCGTGATGGACGACATAATTGCCACCGGAATAGATG
>JGI11944J13513_1001660_pt1 | contig 17259 bp, 17 predicted proteins | sample TerdegcoTASludge_FD_13513 | JGI IMG/M metagenome (IMG submission 13513) | reverse complement strand
GATTCCTCGTGGAACCGACGGCAGCCGTGGCTTCGGCAGCGGCCTTGAAAGCTCTGGGAGAAGGGCTGGTGAAGGACTCGGAACGGGTCGTCGTTCCCCTGACCGGCTCCGGCCTGAAGAAGCCACCGGCTTGAAGTGAAGGCGTAGCGAAAGCGGGAGGGGGGAGCCTTTGGCTCCCCCCTCTTTTATAACATCAAAATAGGTCAGCCCCTTCAACCCCCTGGTTTCGGTGGTTTTTCTTCGAAGTGCCGAAAGACGGGGCGACGGCCGCCGTTCCCTGGATGCAACGCGTTAAAATGAAAAAAAATCCCTATTTCGGGACCGGGAAAAGAAAAACAAGGGAACGAAAACTCGGAAAGGGAGAAAAAGGCCAAAGGAGACCCCCAAAAAGGGGAAAGGAGAAGTTGACCTAACCTGACGGTATGGCAGTACGGAACGGTGCGAGGAAACGAACATCCGATCCAGACGAAAGGAAGTGAACCGCCATGGAGAACCTCGAAACCCTGGCAGCGTGGATCCTGGAGGAAGGGCCGTTCGTGGTGCTTTCGGGAGCCGGCATGAGCACCGAGTCGAACCTTCCGGATTTCCGGTCCCGCCAGGGCCTTTGGGCTCGTTTCGATCCCGCCCGCCTGGCGACGGACTGGGCCATGGAAAACCGGCCCGACGAATTCTACGCCTTTTACCGGATGAGGGTGGAATCGCTATTGGCGGCATCCCCGAACCGGGGACACCGGGTCCTGGCGGAGTGGGAACGGCGAGGGCTGTTGTCGGCCATCGTAACGCAGAACGTGGACGGGCTCCACCAGGCGGCAGGTTCGCGGCGCGTGGTGGAGCTTCATGGAAGCCTCCGAACGGTACGATGCAGGACCTGCGGGGCGGCTTACCCCGGGGCCGCGCTCCTGGAAGGGCCCTTTTGCCCGGCCTGCGGGGGCCGGATCAGGCCCAACGTGGTCCTTTTCGGAGAAAACCTTCCCGAATCCGCGCTGGAAGAAGCCGAACGCCTTGCGTCCACGGCGGGGTTGTTCGCAGTCCTGGGATCCTCCCTTGCCGTCTCGCCGGCGAATTCCCTCCCCGGCATCGCGGCAGCCTGCGGGGCCAAGGTGGCAATCGTCAACCGGGAAGAGACACCGTTCGACAAAAAGGCGGACCTCGTGATCCGGGCAGGGATCGGAGAAGTCCTATCGGAAATCGACCGGGTCGTTTCGGAAAGGGCGGCTTCTTCAGAAGGGGCGGTCTAAAAGGGACGGATCTTCCTCCAGAAGGGAGGCGAAGGCGGAAACGACGTTCGGGTCGAATTGGACGCCGGATGCCCGTCGAAGGTGGTCGAGTGCCCTTTCGGGGGTCCACCTCCTGCGAAAGCTGGTTTCCGAGAGAAGTGCGTCCCAGACGTCCACGACGGCAAAAATCCTTGCCGCCAGGGGGATGTCCGCCCCTTTCAGGCCGTCGGGATACCCGCTGCCGTCAAACCGTTCGTGGTGCCTCAGGGGAACGTCCAGGGCCCCTTTCAGCGCGGGCACTGAGCGGAAGGCTTCGTAAGCCCTAACCGTGTGGGTTCGCATCGTTTTCCAGTCCTCTTCCGTCAGCGGCGGACTCTTCTGCAGGAGGCTGTCCGGCAGGGTCAGCTTGCCGATGTCGTGCAACAGGGCTCCCCTCCGCAGGTCGACCAGTTCGCGGCCGGAAAGCCCAAGGCGTTCCCCGAGCCTGACCGCCAGGGCGGTCACCCGTTCGCTGTGTCCCGCGGTTTCATGCCCGCGAAGCTCCAGGAGCTTCGCGCAGGCTTCCACCATTGCATCGACAGAAGAATCCAGCAGGGAAGCCCCGCGGTCCAGGGCCCTGAGGCGCTGGGTCTTTTCCCGTGCTTCCCCGATCGCTTCCGCAAGGCCGCCGAGTACCGACAGGACTTCCTCTTCCGGGGGGGTGCCCCTGAATCCCGCTACGAGGAGGCCAGCGGCGAGATCGTTCTTGACCAGAGGGATGGGGTGGGGGTGGTACCCCTCTTCGGGTTTCAGGGAGATTTCCGCCGATCCTGCCGGAAATTCGGCTTCGATCCACGCGGGCGGGGTCCCTGAAGAGGCGGCCCTGCATGCCAGGAGGGCCCTTTCCTGGACCGGCAGGAAGAGTGCGACGGGAAGCCGGGTCGCATGAGAAACGCCCTCCAACACCGCGAAGAGGTCCTCCGCCGGAGGATCCGGATGGGTGAGCACCTTGGTCAGCGCCTCAAAGGTGGGCGAAATCTCCTCGCCTGGGGCCGGCAGCGCCGCTTCGATCCCGAAACCGGCTTCCCGCAGAACCTCCAGGAATTGTGCCTGTTCCTCAGGAGAAGCGTCCTGGAGCGTGACAACGATTTTCCCGGCCATGGAGGCCCCCCCCTGCGGTTCGAATGCGCCCGGAATGCGGACGAGGCTATTGTATCAAAGAGGGGGCAAAGCGGTGCAGCGGATGGTCAAAGCCAGGGAAAGGCGATCCGGCAGGGTGTTCATGTCTGCAAAACCCGCGGGGATTTCCAGGACAGCCAGAGCCTGGGGATGGAAGGCGAATGACCAGGGTTTCAGGACCGAGTGCCGGAGGACGATTCCGTCTTTTCCCAGAAACAGGACGTCGAGCGGATACCGCATCCAGTGGGAATGGACGGAACGGCACGCCGGGAACCAGACTCCCAGCGGCTCGGGAGCCGTGAACAGGAGCCCCTTGAAGCGCTCCCCGAAGGTGGCGGCAATCCTGACCGGCTCGAACCAGACCTTCCCGTCGGGGCCGACGGCGGCGAGGGGCTTCCTGTCGAGGACATGCGTCGTCATGGCTTCAGGTTCTCCATGATCTGGATCATGGCGGGCCCCAGGATGATGACGAAAAGGCTGGGAAAGATAAAGAGGACGAGGGGGAAAAGGATCTTCACCGGGGCTTTCCTGGCATGTTCTTCGGCTCTCAGGCGGCGCCGTTTCCTCAGCCCCGCGGCCTGGGAGCGGAGGACCGCTGCGATGCTGGTTCCCAGGCGCTCGGCCTGGATGATGCTGGCGGTGAAGGATTTGATCTCGTCGAAGGGCAGGGCCTCCGCGATGCCCCTGAAAGCGGCTTCTCGCGGAGATCCAAGGCTGATCTCGGCCATGGCCTTCGAGAAGAGTTCCCCCAGGGGGCGCCGAAAGCGGTTTGCGACCCGCTGGATGGCGGCATCGAGCCCCAGTCCCGCTTCGACGCTGACGACGAGCAGGTCCATCGCGTCGGCCAGCTGCGCCCGTGCGAGTTCTACCCTTTTTCGGATCCGGGACGTTAGCCACAGGCCCGGGAGGACGTAGCCGAGGCAGGCGGAGAGAATCGAGGCGGGGAGGACGAGCTTGCCGCGAAAGACGAGGGGGGCGGCGACCCAGAGCAGGAAAGCAGAAACGACCTTGGAAACCGCAAGGGATTTTCCCGTGAGGCCCAGGGGGCGTCCGGCCCGGTCGCAGTATTCGTCCAGCCGTTCGAGCGTTCTGGGAGGATACAGGCGGGACAGGACGTTCACCAGCGCCTTTCCCAGAGGGGAGAGGACCCTCTGCCTGAAGCTCTGGGTTTCGACCCGCCTTTGGACTTCCAGGTATTCCGCGGCTCTCTGAAGCCGAACGTCCTCCCCCGCGAGGAGGGTCTGGAAGAAAAACCAGAGGCTACAGCCCAGGAGAAAAAACAGGGCAATCGGAATCCAAAGGTCCATTCGGTTCCCTCCTTAGTAGCGGGGCTTGACGATCCGGTTTACCAGGAAGACCCCGATGATCCCGAAGATCACGGAAAGGGTCAGCATCCGGACTCCCTGGGGAGTGTGGAAAAGGACCCCCATGTATTCCGGCCGCGTCAGGGTGAAGAACACCCCCAGCACGACCGGCAGCAGCGAGATGATCCAGCCCTCCATGCGTCCCTGAGCCGTCAGGGATCGCATTTCCATCTGGGCCTCGCGGCGGTCCCGCATGATCCCGGCAATATTGTCCAGGACCTCCGCAAGGTTTCCGCCGACTTCCCTCTGGATCAGGATGGCGGAAACGGCCAGCTCCAGGTCGAGGCTGCCGGTGCGCTCCAGCCATCGCCGAAGGGCCGTTTCGACGTCGAAACCGACCGTCATCTCCGTGATCACCTGCCGAAGGGTCGGGCCAATCGGGGCGTCCATCTGGCCGGCCGCGTGCTGGAGGCTCTGGAAAAAGCTGAACCCGGCCCGGAGTCCCGAGGCGAGCAAATCGAGCAGGTCGGGGATCTGCCCTTCCATTTGCCGTTTTCGCCTGGCGCTCAGGATCCGAAGGTACAGCAGGGGAAGCGCCCCTCCGGCAGCGAGGCCTATGGCGAGTCCGGTGAGCCTGGCCGCCAGAAACCCCGACAGGGTGCAGGCCAGGAGAAGGATGGTCCATAGGAGGAGGGCTTCTTCGACCTCCAGAGGGATCCCGGCGTTCTGAAGCAGCCGGAAAACTTTCCGCTGGAACTGCCTGGGAGTCAGCGACGAAACGAGGCGCAGGCGAGGCCGTTCCTCTGGGTTAGACCGATTCTCCTGGGCAAACCATTGCTTCACCCGCTCGACGGGATCGCTCGCCAAGGCCGGCCTGAATGCCCGAACGGCGCACAAGAGAGAAACGAGCCCCAGCGCGACCGACAGAAGAGCTACGAGAAGGTCCTGCATGGTGTTCCCCCTCAGCGCCCCGAAAGGCAGTCCACCGGCAGGGCAACGCCCGCGAGCTCGAACTTCACCAGGTGTTTCGGCTGGATCCCGGTGGGGCGAAGCCGTCCGCGGACCCGCCCCCTTTCGTCGAACCCCTGCAGGTCGAAGTGGAAGATATCCTGGGTCTGGATGATCTCGCCTTCCATCCCCGTGATCTCCGTGACGGTCATCACCCTTCGGGTGCCATCCCGGAGCCGTTCCTGGTAGACCAGCAGGTCCACGGCAGAGGCGATCTGGTCGCGGATAGCCTTGAGGGGGAGGTCCAGGCCGGACATCATCACCATGCTTTCCAGCCGGGCAAGGGCATCCCGGGCCGAGTTGGCATGGATCGTGGTCATGGAGCCGTCGTGCCCCGTGTTCATGGCCTGGAGCATGTCGAACGCCTCCCCGCCGCGGCATTCTCCCACAATGATCCGGTCCGGGCGCATCCGGAGGGCATTCTTGACAAGGCTCCGGATCGGGATGGCTCCCTTCCCCTCGATGTTCGCCGGACGGGCTTCGAGCCTGACGACGTGGGGCTGCTGCAGCTTGAGCTCGGCGGCGTCCTCGATCGTCAGGATCCGTTCCTTTTCCGGGATGAAGCCGGAAAGGACGTTCAGCAGCGTCGTTTTCCCGGAACCCGTTCCCCCGACGATCACGATGTTGAAACGTGCCTCCACTGCCGCCCGGATGAACGCCACAGCTTCCTCGGAGAGGGTGCCGCCGGCGATGAGGTCGGCGGTCGTCAGGGGGGTCTTCCTGAATTTCCGGATGGTGACCAAGGGGCCCTCGAGAGAAAGCGGCGGGATGACCCCGTTGACCCTTGAACCGTCGGGGAGGCGGGCGTCCACCATCGGGGAGGACTCGTCGATGCGCCTTCCGAGCGGGGAAACGATCCTTTCCAGGACCCTCTTGACGTGTTCGTCGTCAGCGAAAACGACATCGGTGAGCTCGATGTTGCCCCGGCGCTCCACGTAAACGATGTCCGGCCCGTTCACCATGATCTCGCTGATCGAATCGTCGTCGATTAGGGGCTGGATCGGGCCATAACCGAAAACCTCGTTCAGGACTTCCTCCCGGAGCCTTTCCTGCTCTGCTGCCGACAGGTCCGGGCATCCGGAAAGGAAACCGTCCACGATTCGGACGACCTTCTTCCGAAGTTCGGGGTTTCCCTGGTTCCCGGTGTCCGCCGCGCCCAGGTCCTTCGGGTCCACTTCCTCGGCAAGCCGGACGAGGAGGCGTCTTTGCGCGGCCCGGAAGGCCCCGGACACCTGGATCCGCTCTTTCTGTTCCTCGGTAGAACGGCCTGCGAGCCGCTTGAGAAGGCTCATCCGGTTTTCCTCCCCTTCCCGGCGGCGGGGCTAGCGGGGAAAAGCCGGTCCAGGAGTTCCCCCACGGCCTTGACGAAGGGAGACCGAGGCATCGTCTTCGCAGGGGTTCGACCGCTTTCCCAGGCTCGTTCCAGGGCGGGTTCCTCCGGGATTATCGCCACGGCCCGGTAAAGCGAGGAAAGCTTTGCAGCCGTCTGGGCGTTCCCCTTGTTGACCCGGTTGATCAGCGAGGCCCTTTCTTCGTGGACAAGCCTGAGCTGGTCCAGGAGGTTCCAGAAAAGGCTGACGTTCTTGACCCCCGTTAAAGAGGCGTCCGTGACGAGCCAGAGGCGCTGGGCCTTCTCCGCGATGTGCAAGGTGATTTCGTCAAAGCTCCGGTGCAGGTCCGCGATGACGAGGTCGTGGGACTTCAGGAGGAGGTCCAGGGCCTGAGAAACTGCCTGGGGCCGGATGAGTTCGGACTGAGCCGGTGATTTCGGGGCGGCCAGGATCGAGAACCCCTCTTCCGTTGGCACGAGGTAACGGTGGATGTCCCGTTCCCCGGTGCTGCTGTCGCGGGCCCAGTCCACCCAAGTCAGGGCAGGTCTCGTGTTCACGAGGAAGGCCGAGTCACCCAGGGCGATGTCGCCGTCCGCCACCGCGACTTTAAGTCCCTTCCGGCGGGCGGCTCCCGCGAGGGTCAGGGCGACCGAGGTCGTCCCTGCCCCTCCACGGCATCCCCAGAGTCCCAGGAGAAGGCCTGTCCGGTCCCGGTTTTGCCCGACCGCAGCTGAATAGGCCCGGTTCACCACCGATTCGAGCTCGGCCGGCCCGCAAGCGGCGGGCAGGAAATCCCGCGCCTTCAGGCGGATGATGGTCCGGATCGCTTCAGGGTCGTTTTCCTCTGCCGCGACGATGACTCCCGGACAGAATTGGAGCTGCTCCAAGGTCTCCAGAAGTACCGCTGCTTCAGGTTCCCCCGCCGGCAGTCCCACGAGGAGGACGTGGGGCCGGACCGCCTGGGCAAGGGAGTTCAGCTCGGCAAGGGAAGCAGCCTCGCCGGCGATCTCGATCGCCGGGTTTTCCCGAAGACCGTTCTTCCATTGGTTTCGGCGTTCTTCCGAGCCTGCCAGGAGGAGACGGATCATGGGGTTTTCACCACCTGGGGCACGACGGTGATCACCAGCTCGGTCTCGTTGTTCTGGAACTGCTTGCTTCGGAAAAGGCTGCCTAGAAGCGGCAGGTCCGCGAGGAACGGGATCTTCTTGACCATGCGGGTTTGCTTGTTGTCCAGGAGTCCTCCGATCACCAGCGGCTCTCCGTCTTTCAGGACCGTCCGGTTTTCCACCTTTCGGCTCCGGAGGGCCGGGATGGAGACCCCGTTCGTGACGATTCGGTTGTCCCAGTCCAGTTCCGAAACCTCGGCGGAAAGGTTCAGGAGGATGTCTCCGTCACCGAGGACTTCCGGGACGATCGTCATGATGACGCCGTAGGGTTTCCATTCGATTTTGACCTGGTTGTTCTCGACGCCCACCGGAACGGGAATTTCGCCGCCCACGTTGATGAAGGCCCTTTCCCCGCTTAGCCCGCTTACGCTTGGCCGACTGAGGATCCGCGTGTTGGTCGTGTTCCCGACCGCTTCGAAAAGGCCCTTGAGGTTGGAGGCGATGTCGGCGGTCCGGTTCCAGGTGAACCCGATCTGTCCCAGTTCGGAGTTGATGAGGTTGGCGGATCCGGAAACGAGCTGTCCCCGCCCTCCTTCGAGGTAGGACAAGCCGAGCTTTTGGCCGTTCCCCTTCGCCATTTCCATGACGATCGCCTCGATTTTCACGCGCGGATCTCCCTCGACATTCAGGAGGTTGACGACGTTGGGCGCGAAGCCCTTGGCGATCGCCTCGGCCCGCCGCTTGTCGTAGGGGGTCCTTACGGTGCCCTCCAGGATCACGCTGGTGTCCGTCACGACGACTTTGATCCCAGGGCACTGCAGGATCCGCTCGAGGTCCCACGTTCGAACGCGCCGGGAGGGATGGACGAGGATGTCGAACCTGTGACATCCCTTGGAATCCCAGACCACGAGAGAAGAAACCCCCTCGGACTTGCCGAAAAGGAGCAGTTCGTTCCGGCTGACCGGCTGTGCGTCAAGGACGTTCGGGTTCCCGATGGCGACCCGGGTGAGAGAAGAAAAGGAAAGAGGGGCGTTTTCTCCCGTTTCCAGGTGAAAGGTCTTCTGGGGCTGGGAAAAAGCCGCAGCCTGATGCACGGGCAACAGCACCAGCAGGAGGACAGCAAGGGCTGTATAGAGGGGTGTTTTCGTCATCGTTCAGGCCTCCCTTCATTGGGCTGGAACCGCGACGGATTCCGTCTTGCCCGGAAGCATCACCTGTACGGACCAGCTGCGGTCCGGCCTGCCGCCGGATGGCCCGGAAACCGGTGAAAGAGCGGGTTTCGTCTTTGAGGGCGCCGCTTCGCCGCCCGGTTTTGGCTGTTCCTTCCACGCACCCGGCTCCGGCCCGGCGTAGACAGCCTCGGGGGTTTTTCCCGTGTCCCCGGCTGGACGGAGGGAAAGCCAAAGGTCGCCTCGCCGCTGGGCCCAGGCCAAGATCGGGGCCTGTTGCGGCGTCACCTCCAGGACCACCGACTTCGCCAATTCCACGGGGGCTGGCTTTTTCCGCTCTTCCGAGGTGGAGCCGGCGTCTACTCCAACGGCCAGGACCTTCAATCCGGAAAGCAGGTTGCGCGCTGGGGTGACCCCTCCCGGTCGCTTTTCGAGGATCACCACGTCCACCCGGTCGTCGGCACGGATATGCCCGGACACCAGGCTGACCTCGTCCACGGCCATGGCGATCGCCCTCATTCCGTTGGGCAAGGCCAGGGAAAGGCTTCCCTTTCCTCCCGGTTCTGCCGTCACCTTGAATTTCAGGACTGGATCCCCCTTGGCAAGGCGGTAGAGGGTCCGCTTGCCCGCCAGCTGTTCGGGGGGAAGGATTTCCGCGGCGGGAAAGGAATCCTTGGGCATTTTCAGGATCGTGATGTCCTCCGGAGCAAGGGTGCTGAAAGCTTCGATTTCCCTTGCAGCAGCGGGCACCGGCACCGTGCGGTTCTCTGCCGCGACCAGGCGCTGCCGGTACCCCCGGATCTGCCCGAAAACCAGGGCCGCAGCGATCAGGGCAAGAAGGATCGAAAGGGTCAGCAACAGGATTTTCCTTCGCATTCCATTCCCTCCTCAGGATTCCGGTACGACCAGGCGAATGCCGTAGGCCCCGAAGTCGGGGACGCTCCTGCCGCTTTTGGAGTTCGGGGTCGCCATCTTTACGAAACGTCCCAGGATGTCCACGTCGTTGCCTGTCCCCACGGCGTTTTCCAGGAAGACCCGGGCGAAGCCGATGACGTGGACCAATACACGGCCGTTGATGTCGGCCATGGATTCGATGACGGGAATCGTGATGAGGCGGCTGCTTTCCTCGATGCCGGGCATGGACTGGTAATAGGCCCAGTCGTGGGGGTCCTGTCCCACGAGGTAGTTCACCCCTTCCCGGGTCGGACCCGCCATGTTGCCGGGTTCCGTGTAGATCCAGTCGTCGTCGGTGGGGATTTCGCTTCCGGTGCGGATCCAGCCGTCGGAGCCGTACTTGATGTTCTCCAGGTAGTCCTTCGCTCCCTGGTCGTCCGGGTCCAGGGCCACGGCGTTGAAGTTGCCGTGGTAGGACCCGCTGCCGGGGCCAGGGCCGTACTTGATCGTGTAGGTCACGCCGTAAATGAAGCCTCCCTCGGGCGGGACGATGGCAAAGGGACGCAGCCCACGGGCCTCGGAAACGGGTGAAGCGATGGCTTCCGCGTGAGCCCGGACGGTGATCGTGTCCCTCCCGAGGAAAGCGGCGAAGAATGTCCTCAAGGCTTTTTCCCCGTCCACGTGGCAGCGGTTCGAGGCCGGGAAGCGGACAGAATAGGAAGCCTCAAGGTTCTCGTTGCCGATCTCAATGGCTTTCCCGGCGGCGGTCCCCGGATGTCCCATGGCTAGTTCCATGGCCCCGCAGAGGGCGGCGGCGTCGACGGCGCCCTGGAGGCGCTCCTTCATGAGGACCGCGTACCCGTAGTCCACGGCCAGGGCGGCTGCTGAAAGCAGGACGCCCAGCGAGAGAGCCGTGAGGACAAGGATGCCGCCCCTTCTCCTGCGGACTTGCCCCATCCTCACCCCTCCTTCCGGAAGACGGCCACCGCCGTCGGGCTGAAGGTCCCCGAAAACGAGGGGACGAAACGGCCGAGAGGCGTGATCGTTCTCAGGGGGACCGAAACGGAAACTCTCGTTTCCACGTAGGAAGGAAGGGGCAATTCCTCTACCTGGATCGTCGGGGTCCCCGCGAAGGAACGCAGGGAAAGGAGGTTCGAAACCGCGGCCGTCACGGCTTCCGTGGATTCGCCGAGGGCCGCGAGGCGGGCTCCCTCTCGGGCAGAATGCTGGACGACCTGGAACTGCTGGAAAAGCGAGGCCATCTCGATGATCCCCATGACGAGGACCAAAAGCACCGGCAGGGTCAGGGCCAGTTCCACCAGGGCGCTGCCAGGCTGCCTTCTTTCGGTCATCGAACCCACCCGCTCCCGATGAGGGGAAAGAAATGCGAAAGAACGAAGCCCGCGGTCATCGCAAGGGCGTAGGGGACTTTTTCCCGCTTCCGCGAAGCGGTGCTGCGGCATAGGGATTTCAAGGCCTCCCTTGGGCCGGAGGCAGCGGCCAGCCAGGCTTGTTGCCATTCCTCCCGCCGGATCGCCAGGGAGACGACCAGGACGCCCCCGGACAGGGCCGACCAGAGGATGGTATCGGCTGCAAAGGGCCAGCCCGCAGCAGCTCCGAGGGCCGCCATGAACTTGACGTCCCCTGCCCCCATGCCGCCAAGCCAATAGGGGACGAGGAGGGCCAGGAACCCGGCCGCAGCTCCCCAGGCCGCCTGCAGGACGTCTCCCCGGCTTGCATGCCAGGCGAGCGCGGCCAACAGGATCGCTCCGTTCAGGAGGTTGGGGATTTTCCTGAACCGCAAGTCCCAAAGACCCCCGAAAAGGGACGCCGGAAAAAAGATCCAGAAGGCCGCCATGTTCTCACCTCATTTGCCCGTGAACCTTCCCTGGCCTGGGCGAGAAAAGGGGCGGAAAACCGCCCCTTTTCTCCTTCTTCAGCTTCGTTCGGGTTTTCCCTCAGGAGCCGCTGCTGTTGCTGCTCATCTGGTCGGAGGCATTTTGAAACACGCCCGAAATGCCTCCCCTCAAGGTCACCAGGGCGGCTACCAGGGCGACCGCGATTACGGCGATGATCAGCCCGTATTCGACCATTCCCTGCCCCTCTTCATCCCGCGCCAAACCGATCAGCTTCTTCATCATATCCTCCACCTCCCCGATTGGTTGTGCCCCAGCGTGTTTTTCATGAAAAAATTATCCGAACCTGTCTAAAGAAGCGAAACCTTGCAAGGCTCATTATAGAAGGGCAGAATACCCTGTCAAGCCTTACAAAAAGTGGCATTAGCCTGTTTTTTAAAATATTTATGGAAACGGAAGTCTTCCATTTTGTAAAAAAAGAGAGGAACAGTCCGACCCAGGTGGCTCTTGTTGGAAGGCTCAAGCTGAGCCGGTCGAAGCCGGATTTCTTGGGAGAAAAAGGAACGATTCCTTACAAAGAACGAATAGCGGATAAGAATGAAATGGTTCGGGAGAAAGGGCAGGAAAGGATGACAACCCGTCAACCTTTTACGGGAAATTCATGAGAAAGATTTCCCCTGGTTTCTGGATTTCGAACCGGTTTTATCGATTTCAGGAACCGTTACCGTTCAGGGGTTCGATCATTTCGAGGAAGGCTTTCGCCACGGTGGGGTCGAAAAGCCGGCCGGCTCCCTCCCGGATGTAGGCAAGGGCTCGATCGGGGGTCCAGGCTCTCCGGTAGGGCTGGTCCGCCGTCAGGCTGACCCAGACGTCCACCACCGAGAAGATCCGGGCGAAGAAGGGGATTTCCTCCCCTTTCAGGCCGCGGGGATACCCTTGGCCGTCCCAGCGCTCGTGGTGGCTGTGCGGGATCGCGATGGAATCCTTCAGGAAGCCGATGGGCTGCAGCATGTGGAGGGCATAGACCGGGTGCAGGCGCATGATCCTCCACTCTTCCTCGGTCAGCGGGCCGGGTTTGGTGAGGATCGCGTCTGGGATCCCCATCTTCCCGATGTCGTGCAGGATCGCACCCCTCCGGATTGCTTGGAGGTCTTTTCCCGTCACCCCGAGTCGCCCGGCAAGACGGACGGTCAACTCGGCGATTCTTTGCGTGTGCCATTCCGGTTCCCTGCATTTCAGGTCCAGGGCCCTGGACCATCCTTCGATGGTGGAATCATAGGCGAGGTTCAGTTCAAGGTTCGCCCTTTCCAGTTCTTCCACCAGGAAACCGCGGTGCAGGGCTGAGGAAGCCTGCCTTGCGACCGTTTCGATCCTTTCTTTCCAGGTTTCAGGGTCGTCCACCCTCTTCCTGCGGTAGGCCTCGAGGACACCGAGAAGCCGGTTGGACGCCAGGAGAGGTGCCGCGCAGGCGGCTCGAAAGCCCTCGTGGTTCAGGAGGAAAGGGGCGACCCGGATCTCTCCAGGATTGTCCAGGTCCGCCAGAAGGACGGCTTTCCTTTGAAGGGCCGCAGCGCCGGCCGGTCCCTCTCCCGGCTTGAGGGAGTGGGACCGGATCGCGGATTCCCGGAAGCCATCCCCCTCCGCAAATTCCAGCTTCATCGTCCCTTCGTCCAGCAGGTAGACGGCAGCGGCGTCGACCTCGTCGTGGGAGCGCAGCAGGCTGACGAGGAGTTTCAGGGTGGACTTGGGGTGCCAGGTCTCGTTCAGGGCCAGGTTCATGGATTGAAGGGCTGCCAGTTCCCGGGCCTGCACCTCCAGCCGTTTCTCATAAGGGGCTGTTTTCCCGCCCGGCTTCAGGGTGGCGAGGATACGGGCACGGTCCAGGTCATCGCGGAAGACCGCGGAAAAGGTGGCTTCGGCGGGGCTTTTCGTTGCTCCGGCAAGGGAGAAACGGATCTCCCTCGATTCAGGTTCCCGTTCACCCAGGATGAGGCCTTTGAACAGGCCTGACAGCGACCGGGCTTCCTCCTGTCCGAAAAGGCTCATCAGGTCCAGTCCTTCAAGTTCTTCGCGCCGGGTTTTCATCCACCTGCAGAAGGCAGGGTTGCAGCTTTCCAGGCCGTAAATTGGGTGGAATAGGGAGATCGGCTGGTCGGCTTGCAGGAACATCTCCGGCAAGCCGACCAGCGTTTCTGCGGTCTTTTCGGCGAGCCCCCGGACGGCTTCCGCCAGCTCGGTTTGGACCGGAGCGTGAAGGAGGCGCCGAGCTCCTCTCTCCCGGGCGAGAGTCGAAAGGGCTTCGTTTGCCGGATCGACGACGGCCAAGCGGGGGCCCGCCGGCAGGAAACGGGCCTTTACGGGCCACGGGGTCCTTAGATCCAAAAGGACGGCTTCCCACCGACCGGCCTCCGGTTTCGGAGCTTCGGTTCCCACTTCCCAAGCCTGTCCTGCAATCCCCTCTGCCTCGAGGAACCCAAGAAGCGCCTCGGCACTCAGGAGGGAGCGGGAGGCGACCAGGACGCCCATTCGGCTACTCCACCCAGCGTTCAAGGGAAGACGCCAGAAGCTGGGTCAGGTGCTGGGTTACGGGTCCCGGCCGCCCGTCCCCGATCCGGGTCGTTCCGATCCTCACCACGGGGACGATTTCCTTGACGCTCCCGGTGATGAAAAATTCGCGGGCCTGTGGCAATTCCTCCAGTGTTGGGCACCGTTCCTCGATCCGGTACCCGGCTTCCCTTGCCAACTCGAGGACGAAGGCGCGGGTGATGCCGGAGAGAACCCGTTCCAGGGGAGCGGTGACCAGCTTTCCCTCCGCGACCATGAAGGCGTTGCTCGACGTGGCTTCGGTGATCTCTCCCCCCGGGCAGTAGAGGATCTCGAAGGCTTCGGGGTGGAGTCCCCTTTCAACGAAGGCGGCCATGTAGTTGATGCTTTTCAGGAGTGGGAGCGGCCGCTCGTGCGGCAGGGGCCAGAGCGTCACTCCCGCGGACGTCGCGGATGGGTCGATCCGGTGCATGGGCTCGAACAGGACGAACCATCTCGGGGAGGGAAAGCGCCCCCCTTCGCAGCGGTCTCCCCCCGTGACGTAGATCCGGATCGAAGTCTCTTCTTCCATTCGGTAGATCCCCTCGCGGACCACGCGCTCGATTTCCTCCCTGGTAGCCGGAAGCGCGATGCCGGCTTCCTTCAGGGAATGTTCGAGGCGGTCCAGGTGCAGGGAAAGGGCGAGCGGCCTTCTTCCCAGGGTGCGCAGGGAATCGAAGACGCCGACCCCGCGCTGGATGGCCAGGTCGCTCACGGGGATGCAGACCGAGTTCAAGGGGCAGAATTTCCCTTCAAAATAGACCACGGACAAGCGGGACCCCTTCTTTCCGGCAAGAGGATGAGGGCAGGATGCCCGCGCCAGTATACGGCGAAAAAGTGAAAAGACGGTGACCGGTTCGGACTGCCTTGCATCCCCGTCTCCCCTGTGCTAGTTTTCACAATATACGACCAAGGAAGAAGCGGGGGATTTCGTGGAATTCATTGCTCAGGGATTTGTCCAGGCTCTGGCTCTCCTGTTGACCGGCGATCCCGAAACCTGGTCCGCCATCGAAGTGACGGTCCGCCTCACCGCCCTTTCGATGCTGGCGAGCCTCCTGCTGGGCCTTCCCCTGGGGATCCTCCTCGGGTCGCGGGATTTCCCCGGCAAGGGGTGGGTTCGCGTAGCGGTAGACACCTGCCTGTCCCTCCCCACGGTCGTTGTGGGATTGCTGGTCTATGCCTTCCTATCCAGGCAGGGGCCCCTCGGTTCTTTGAACCTGCTTTTCACCGTCCGGGGGATGGCCATCGGCCAGGTCTTCCTGGCTCTCCCGATCGTCGTGGCCCTCACGGCTTCGGCCCTGGAGGGGGCCGATCCGCGTATGATGATGACCTTGCAGACCTTGGGGACCCCTCCCGGGAGGATGATGCTGTCCGTCCTCAGGGAATTGCGATATGCCGTCCTTGCCGCGGCCGTGACGGCCTACGGCAGGGTTGTCGCCGAGGTCGGGGTTTCGATGATGCTCGGCGGGAACATCAAGTGGCACACGAGGACGATCACCACGGCGATCACCCTGGAAACCGGCAAGGGGGAGTTCTCCATGGGGATCGCCCTGGGGCTGGTCCTTCTTTCCATCTCCTTCGCGCTCAACGGCGCCCTTTCCCTTTTCCGGAGGAGGGCTGCCTCGTGAGATCCGCGGTCTACCGTCTTGAAAACCTGCAGGTTCGTTACGGGAACCGCCTGGTGCTGGATGTCGGGCATCTCGAGATCGGGGAAGGATCGATCCTGGGCTTGGAGGGACCCAACGGAAGCGGCAAGAGCACCCTTCTGAGGGTCCTGGCGTTTCTGGAATCCCCCACGGCCGGTTCCCTGCTCTTCATGGGGGTATCGGCTTCCGGGTGTGATCCGCTCGCCCTCCGCAGGCAGGTCACGCTTTTGCTGCAGGATCCCTACCTGCTGCGGACTTCGGTTTTCGAGAACGTCGCCTATGGCCTTAGGGCAAGAGGGATCCGCGAAGGGATAAGGGAAAGGGTGTTCCACAGTCTCGAGCTTGTTGGGCTCGACCCGGCCTCCTTTGCCGGGCGTCCCTGGAAGTCCCTTTCGGGCGGAGAGGCCCGTCGGGTGGCCATGGCGTCCCGGCTGGCCATACGGACTCCGGTGCTTCTCCTGGACGAGCCGACAGCGGGAGTGGACGCGGAAAGCGCCGTTCTCCTGAAATCGGCAGCGCTGAAGGCCCGGGAAGAGTGGGGAGCCACCCTGGTGGTGGTGAGCCACGACATGGCCTGGATGAGCCAGGTCGCCGACACGCTCCTGGCGTTCCAGGACGGCCGTCCGGGGCGGCACGTAGTGCACAACCGGTTCGATGGGCCATGGTCCGAGCAGGATGGAGGCTTATGGTCGATGTCGATCGGGGACGGCCAGTCCGTCGTGGCGACGAAGCCGCCTGCCTCCGGAAGGACCGGATTCCTGGATGCGGAGGATATCACCGTTGCCGTCCGGAGACCGCAGGGGCTCTCCATGCGGAACGCAATCCGGGTGACGGTTCTCCAGATGACCCTGGAGAACGGGTCCGGTGCCGTACTCCTGAAGGGGGCCTGCGGAAACCGGATCTTGACCGCCCGGCTGACGCGCTCTTCCGCTGCGGAACTCGGCCTGGTTCCGGGGACGGAGGCCTGGTTCCTGTTCAAGGCTTCAGCTTTTCAATGGGAATGACTTTTTTCCCGAAGTGATATAATCGTTTTTCGGAAAAGACCTGAAAAGGCTTTCTCTTTTTTTGTGCCCGGACACGGTTTTCGGTCCGGAGGAAGATCATTCTGGAGGAGGACTGCCCGGTGAAGAGATCCCCGATCGGTGGCAAGTTCGTTTCCGGCAAGAAGGCGGGCCAAGCCCGGGCCCGAGGGGGGTGCTGACATGGGCCTCCAGGTCCTGGCCATCAACCCCGGCTCGACGAGCACCAAGGTGGGATGGTTCGATGACGGCGTCGAAGTTTGGCACAGCACCGTCACCCACGATCCCGCGGAACTCGCGGCTTTCCCGACCATGGCGGACCAGTTCGGGTTCCGGATGGCAGCCATCGAGAAAGCCTGCGAAGAACACGGCAACCATTTCAGCCAGCTTGCGGCGGTGGTGGGGCGCGGGGGACTGCTGGACCCGATCCCCGGCGGGACCTACACGGTGGATTCCCTGATGAAGGCCCACCTGAGACGAGGGAAACCCTGGGAACACGCATCCAACCTGGGCGGCATCCTGGCTGATGCCATCGCCACCCCGCTCGGGATTCCTGCCTTGATCGTGGATCCGGTCGCGGTGGACGAGCTGGATGACGTGGCCCGGGTGACCGGCCTTCCCGAACTGCCCAAGCGTTCCCTAGGCCATGCCCTCAACGTCAAGGCGACGGTGCGGCGAGCAGCCAGGGACCTGAACGGCGACTGGAAGACGATGGATTTCGTCGTGGCTCACCTGGGCGGCGGCATCACCGTCTGCGCCCACCGCCAGGGTAGGATGGTCGACATCAACAACGCAAACGAATTCGGTCCTTTCTCCCCGGAACGCGCGGGCGGCCTTCCGGCCGGTGACCTCGCCCGCCTCTGCTTCAGCGGGCGCTACACCCTGCAGGACCTGAGAAAGCGGCTGGTCGGAAAGGGTGGGCTCGTGGCCTACACGGGGGAGAGCGACGTCCGGAAGGTCAAGGCCCT
>JGI11944J13513_1001658_pt1 | contig 17263 bp, 20 predicted proteins | sample TerdegcoTASludge_FD_13513 | JGI IMG/M metagenome (IMG submission 13513) | reverse complement strand
TTTCCAGCGCCGGCTTTCCCGTGATCCGGGCAGTCCTCCTGCCAACACCAGAATTTCGATAGATCCAGCTCATCCCCTCATCGCTACACCCCAAATCATAGATGGGGTTGCCCCCTTATCTTGGAAAAGTGTATATCACAAGAGACCCCTAATTGGATCGGAGCAAAATAGGACAAAGCCCTAAAAAGCGATATCATTAGATGCTATATAGTGCGGGGGACGGGAGTCGAACCCGCGAACACCTTCGTGACAGGGTCCTAAGCCCTGCGCCTTTAACCACTTGGCAACCCCCGCGCGTGGCACCGCCTCCTTGTAAGGCCTGGCCTTATTAGATACAGTGCTCTACTAGAACTTTGCGATATTGCAAAAAAAACGCATTGTCACCCTTCGCCCATCAGCCAAGCCATCACAGCCTTGCTGGTGTGCATCCTGTTCTCTGCCTCGTCGAAGACTGCGCTCTGCTCCCCGTCCATCACCTCGTCTGTGATCTCCTGACCGCGATGGGCAGGCAGGCAGTGCAGGGCTATGGCATCCTCGCTGGCAAGCCGCATCAGCTCCGAGTTCACCTGATACTTTCCAAAGACACGGAGACGCTCCGCCTCCTCTGCCTCATCTCCCATGGAGACCCAGGTATCTGTGACCAGAACATCAACTCCCATGGCAGCTTGCGCTGGCTCTGATACGACCTCAATCCTGCCCCCAAGCCTCTCTGCTTCTTTCATAATTCTGGCCTTCGGCTCGTACCCTGCAGGCGAGGCCACACAAATTTCCATCCCCAGGATGGCCGAAGCGAGGATTAGTGAGTTGCAGACGTTGTTCCCATCTCCGATCCAGCCCACGCGCAGCCCCTCCAATCGACCGAAATGCTGCCTCATCGTTTGCAGGTCAGCCAGTATCTGCAGTGGATGCTCCCAGTCCGAGAGAGCATTGACCACTGGCACGCTGGCATGCCTTGCGAGCTGGATCACTGTATTATGAGAAAAGACGCGGGCAGTGATGCCATGCACATAGCGCGAGAGCACACGGGCAGTGTCGGCAACTGTCTCCCCGCGCCCGAGCTGCAACTCGCCAGCTGATAGATAAAGTGGATGCCCACCGAGCTCTGAGCATGCTACCTCCAGTGAGACGCGCGTCCTCGTGGATGGCTTCTCAAAGATCATGGCCAGGCTCTTTCCCTGCAGTGGCCTGCCATGATGACCTCGCTGGGCTTTAAAGGCATCAGCGCTGTCGAGCAGGCGGATAATATCTTCTTTGCAGAGATCTGCTATGGAGATGAGATTCATGTTGATATCCCTTGGGCTCGCATCCTCTGCAATAGCTCAGATATTTGGGTGACGCTCTCATCAGACGGCGATAACTTCGCAGCGATGCGTGCCCCGGACATGCATGCATCCTCCCCCGCCAGTTGATTGGACCAGGGGCTGAAAGTCATGAAAGCGAGCCCTGGATGTGGATCGTCATCAGAGGTCTTGGCAATTACTATCACACTGCCCACCTCGCTTTGGACTCGTACCTTCTGGCCGTCCTTCAACCCGAGGCTGGCCATGTCTTGCTTGTCCAGAAGTATCCGAGCACATAGATCGCGAAACTCATCTGTGAACTTGCTCTTCTTAGCAGCCTCGTCCTGAAAGATGTCCCGGAAAGTCACAATAGTCACTGCAGTCTCCATTTCAGATCGCCTCCAAAATTTTTGCCAGGATCTGTTCGTCTGAGGGCAGGTCCGACTCGATGATCGGCTCGAAAGAGATCTTCACCCCGTCTGTGCGCAAAGCAGTCCCTCCTGCTTCCATGCCGGAGATGGCCGAAGGAATTACGACACTGGCAGCATCCACTGTCAGAGATCTGTGCGGATCGATGACTATCAACGGCACCCTGGCAAGAGCGCGAGCAGTGGCTAATGGAAGCTCTGCGAGTGGATCAGACCCTACTACCAGAGCAGCATCGCAGCCCTTGGCGGCTGCAGCTAGGCTATTTCCAGGCGCATGCAAGAGCTGGTAAAATCCTCTCGAGTTAAAGCGCTCAACCATTGGCACCACTTTGAATGTCGCGATCTCATTCAGCTTCGCTAAGAGCGTCTCGAAGAGCTCAAGTCTATTTTGCAGTGAATAGAGCATCCCGATGCCTGGAAAGATGACGCCGTACTCGGCCTTGCGAAGGATCGTGCCAAGCTCGATCATGCGCTTCTTGTCCCCGAACTTGGGGATCCTCCCGTCCAGAGTGGCCAGGATAGATTCTATGAACTCACCGTCGCCACCAGGTTGCATCCGGAAATAGTAGTTGGAGCATAAAGTAGCAGTCGCCGACTTTCTCACATCCACAGCAATACAGGTCCTCTCCTCCTCATAGCTCTTCTGACGCTTCTCTCCACGCGGATAGTAGGAGAACCGGGATAAATGCCTGGGGTGACTGTTAGAAGGATCCGACCCCCAGAAGACAGAGACGTCGGCGAAATTCCTGACATCATCCAGCGTGCACGTGGGAATCCTGCCAGAAATTATGCGCTCCATCAAGGCTCCGAGGCACGGGGGAGATGTATCGCATATGCTCGCGCCGAGCTTCTTCGCAATGCTCATGCCTGCAGTTTGGGCTTCAAGAGTGGCATTGGACCAGCCGCAGAGCAGGGGGGCCTTGGAGCTATGCAAGACCTCTGCCGCCTTGGCAATTGCCTGATCCAATGCCACCTCCTTGCCATCGATCATCGGCCTTGCTCTTTCGGTCAGGAGCGCCTGGTAGTGGCCATGCCCTTTGCGGCAGAGATTTCTGACGTGCGAGATGTCTCCATCCTTTACGGTTAGCTCGATATCCTCACAAAGTAATGAACAGCCTGTGCATATCGCCATTGAAATTCACCAGATCTAAACAAACTCTATGGCCTTGCTCGGACAGGTTGCAGTGCAGGCATTGCACAGAACCTTGTTCGGCCCAAAGCGTCGACACTCCTTGACGTTGTTGCATACCACCACGCCATCTTCCACGCGCAAGATGACCTTCTCGCCCTGAGGCCCCAATCCCACGCCGCATCTCGTGGGCTCAGCCGCCACATTTACTGGGCAGGCTACGACGCAGTTGCCGCAACCAAAGCACTTCTCAGGATGAATTATCAGGCCGGTCTCCGATGCCGATTCGAGCGGCGCCATCACCTCTCGCAGCTTCTTTAGCTTGGCCTCGTACTTCTTCTCCTCGATGAGGGGAGTGCACTCGTCGATCTTCTTCTCCCTGCCCAGCAGTGCAACTGCAAAAGCCATACAGGTTGGAAGCCCGCACTTCTTGCAGTTCGTCTTGGGCAATAACATGTAGATCTCCATTGCGCTGACCATAACCTGATACCTCGATCTGGGAAAGATGCAAGTTACCTTTGCATCCGGATTATATTTATTGCCTGCGCAAACCTTTTCATAGGTCTCGCACAAAGTGAGGTTGAATGCCTTTCAGGAATCCTCTCGCCCTCATGGGTCTATTGAGCACAATCCCCCTGATAATTATTTACCTGATTCGGCCACGTCCGAAGGAGATCTTCTTCTCTTCCACAATATTCCTGCGAGAAGGCGAGGCTGAGCGCTCAGCAGTGTTGAACCGCCTCGTCTCAGACCCTCTCTTCTGGGTCCAGCTTCTGGTGCTCTGCTCTCTCTCTGTCGCAGCTGCCGGGCCATACACCGTTGAACCTGGCCTGGCCAGCACCCATCTGGTCGTCGTCCTGGACTGCTCGGCGAGCATGGAGAGTAGCTTCGCTGAGGCGAAGGCTCTGGTGGACCCTCACCTGGATCGCTATGAGAAGATCAGCATAGTACTTGCAGAGAGCATTCCCATAACTGCGCTCCAGGAGGGCAGCAGTGCGAAAGCCAGGGATGTCCTTGCCCAACTGACGCCAAAAGCTGTCTCTGCGGATCTTTCCAGCGCCATGATCCTGGCAAGCAGCATCCTTGGTCCGGATGGCGGGAACATCCTAGTTGCTTCGGACTTCGTAAGCTGGACTGGCGATGATCCCCGGGATACAAGAAAAGTCCTGCAGGCCGACGGAAAGATCGGCATCGTCTTCGCAGATTCATATAGAGGAGGAGATAACGTCGCCATCGTCGATGGCTGGGATGTTCCGGGGCCAGGATATGTCAACCACACTGCCAAGGTGCATAACTTCGGCCAGGCCAGGACAGTCCCGATTACAATCAAGGGACCTGGCGGCTCGAGCAGCCTGACTGAGACCATCCCAGCAGGTGGAGATTACTATTTCTCCTTTACCGCGTATCCTGGATCAAATCAGATCTCTCTGGATCTGCAAGATGCAATCTCACAGGATAACCAAGCTTATGTCTATGTGCCTTCGCTCGGAGCAAAAGAGGTATTAAGCCTTGGCGAGGCTGGACCTGACCTGGCTGCCTTGCGATCTTTGCCAAATGTACACGTCGAGACCTCTGGAGACTTTGCGGACTTCGATCTCGTGGTGGCCGCCAAGAACGCCTCTTTGGACGGCAAGCTCAACCGCTACATCGACGGCGGCGGCAAGGTGATCTTCGTCGCCTCAGGTCAGGAGAGCCCCGAGTATCTGCCGGTCAGGGTGATTGGGATCGCACAGGGACCTGCGAGCCTCTGGGTGCGAAACGAGGGGTTTGCCGAGGGCATCCATCTCGATGAGATCGGACTTTTCAATTACCCAGAGGCGACGGCCCGAAGGGGCTCAACCACCATGGTTGAAGCAAACGGAGCTCCTGTCCTCTCTTACTGGCACATCGGAGAGGGCACAGCCATCTACAACGGCCTTGAGATGGACTCGGATTTTTACCAGCGACCAGAGTATCCAATTTTCTGGTACCAGATGGTAAATTGGATCACAGGAGTCCCAGACATCAAGGCGGCCAACCACAAGACTGGCGAGATGATACCACTTGGCGAGACTGTAACAGTCGAAACGCCATCTCGCACAGTTACCACATCAAATTTGCTTCTGGATGAAGTAGGCGTTTTTCGCTTTCGGGGAGAGTCGGTGTCTGCGAGTATGTATGATGCCAGGGAGTCCTCTCTAAGCCGGAGCGAGAGCGTCTCGCCTGGCGAATTCCAGGAAGGCAGCAGGGAGGCGCTTGTGGAAAAGGACATATCCAACTGGGTGATCGCCCTCGCTGCCCTGGCGCTCCTCCTTGAGCTCGCCATCCTGCGCTGGAGGCGCGAGACTTGATCCAGGGCCAATACTTCGCAGTGCCTGAGCTTCTCTGGGCGATCCCTGTGCTTGTGATACCAGGAGCCATATTCATTTATGCCATGGCCAAGAACAAGATCCTTGCAGCCAGCAGGCTTGCAGTGTTCTGCCTTATAATTGCGGCGGCGGCCAATCCCTATATCGTGCAGACTCGCACAGTTCAATCTGAGACGCCGAACATCATCGTGCTGGACGACCGTACAGGTTCCATGGAGGTCTTCGACCCCGATGTTGCGGCAAGGGTAGCAGATTTCTCGAAGGCGCAGGTGCGCTCATTTTCAGGAGACTCAACCCCACTGGGGGACAGGATCATACAGTATGCACTGCCAGGCAGTACCCTGGTCCTGGTCTCTGACGGCTACAGCAACAGTGGCAGGCCAGTGGCCGATGCTCTGTCTCTTGTCAGGGCATCAAACACGACAACCTTTGCGATCTCCATTGCACCCATAAAAGATGATGCCAGCGTTGAGATCTCCGGGACGAATACCGCAGTCCTGGGGGGAGATTATCCATTCACAGTAATAGTGCGAGCTGCTGGCCGCTACAGAGGGCCTTTGTCTGTATTTGCAGACGAGAGGCTGATCTACAGCGGTAATCTGGATATCAACGGCAGCTCATCCATAAGGATCTCCAACGCCTTTATGGAGACGGGAAATCATATCCTTCGAGCTACAATCGCCCAGGACTTGCAGCCACTGAACAATGACTATCAGAAAGCGATTTTTGTCGTTCCAAAGCCAGAGGTCCTATTGATCTCCGAGAGCAACTCGCCTCTGGCTGAGGACCTTTCGGACTTGTACAAGCTCACGCTGGTCTCAGAGCTACCACCCGAGCTGAAGGGCTTCAAGGCTGTGGTCCTGGACGATCAGTCGTACAGCGCCAAACTGGATGTCCTCAAAGACTACGTGCGAAATGGCGGCGGGCTGGTGGTGGTGGGAGGACAGAATTCCTACGACCTGGACAGCTACCTCAATTCAAGCATTGAGGATCTCCTGCCAGTGATCTCTTCGCCAAGCACCTTCGAGGGCGGCAAGACAGTTGTTTTCGTGCTGGACATATCCTTCAGCCTGCTCGCGACCCGCACAAAGGATGGTACTCCCCTGTTGGATTACGAAAAGGCACTGGCGGTCGAGCTGCTCAAGTCTCCCGATTTCCAGGACTACAAAGTAGGCCTGGTGGTCTTTGGCACTAAGGCCTACGATGTCATGGACCCAATTGCACTACCCAGGGGCAGAAGCATCCTGGAGGAGAGAATCTCAGGGCTTGCGCCCACTGGCACTGAGAACAGCTACCTGGACAATGGTCTCCAGCTGGCATGGGATATGATCAATTCCAGTGGTGGCGAGGGGGAGCTGATAGTCCTCTCAGACGGCAACCTCTGGAACTACGAAGAGGTCGTGCAGCATTCCGCACTCCTTCTCAAGGAGATGAACATCACTGCTCGACTGATCCAGGTGCAGGCAATCCCAGGAAAGACGGGAAATCTCGATGACCTGGCAAGGCAGACAGGATCAGAGTTTGCATCATTCGTCTATCCTGACTCTTTGACCACCAAGACGATGCAGACTGTGGAGCAAAAGGCTCAGGAGGAGATGCCCCTCTCCGGGTATATGATATCTGTTGCCAATAAGAACCACTATATCACATCTGATCTGGAGATGAATGCCACCATCGCGGGCTTCAATGACGTCACTCCCAAACCCGGCGCTCAGCGCCTGGTGATCATGTCCGACGGCAAACCCGTTCTGACGACGTGGCGCTATGGCCTGGGAAGGGTGGCGGCGCTCACAACTGACGACGGAGGCGCCTGGGCAGGAAAGCTCTACGAGATGCCAGGCTCCAAGTTGATATCCTCCACGGTCAATTGGGCAATTGGAGATCCGCGCTCTGAGACCGATCGCGTTGAGACGACTGATGGCTGGCTGGGAACTTTGCAACAGATCACCATCATAAGCAGTTCCAGGCCCAGCCTTCCCGGAGCAGATGTCGAGAAGGTAGGCGACAACAGGTACACAGCAACCTTTACCCCGAACAGCTCAGGCATCTACCACATCGGAGATTATGCATTTGCGGTCAACTATCCGTTGGAGTACAGAGATGTAGGCTCAAATCCAGATCTGCCAAATCTAATTGTAGCCAGTGGTGGAAAGGTCTTCACAGAAGAGGAGGCCCGACGCAGCCTTGTGGCTGAGGCTGGCAGGCTCAGCCAAAGAACGATACAGGAGAGGCTCTCCCGAAGGGACTTACTCCTCCTCCTGGCTCTGATCATCTTCCTTGTGGAAGTGGTCTGGCACAAATTTGGAGAGATAAGGAGAAAGGGCCGGTCCAAAGGGCAATAGAAAGCTCAAGAGCAGATCACCATCAGATTTTAATAGCATAATCAGCTTTATTGATGGTATATTGCGGAGGTAACTGCCACCAAATGAGTTCTCAAATGTGTACTGTCTGCGGCCTTCCCAAAGAACTTTGTATCTGCGAGGAGGTTGCCAAGGAGCAGCAGAGGATAGCGGTGAAGGTCCAAAAACGCAGGTATGGAAAAGAGGTGACAGTCATCCAAGGCATTGATCCCCATGAGATTGATCTGCAGGAGCTGTGCACACATCTAAAGTCCAAGCTGGCCTGCGGCGGGACTGTGAAGGAGAGCCTGATCGAGCTGCAGGGCAACCATATTCAGAGGATAAAGGATATCTTGGTGAAGAAGGGATTTGGCGCAGATCAGATAAGCACCTGAATCAGACTGCACTTTAAAAAAAGTGCCTTTCTCAAGTCTCTGGATATTTCTCCTTATATTTTTCTTTATACATCTTATCCCTTGCGGCCTCGCCTTCAGCGCCCAATACAATGGAGAAGATCCACTCACTGAGCTTGGCACAGTGCTCAGGAGCGCACTCATCAATGCAGCCCGCACAGGGCTCGAAGAAGTCCACTGCCAGTAAAGGCTCAAAACGTCTGCCACAGGACTTCTCGACGTGAAAAAGGCGATAAGTTCTGATGCCGTTGACCGACTCCTGCTCTCTGGTGATGAGATTATCCTGGAGTAGCTTGGCTACGATGCGAGAGCATTTGCGAGAGTCGATCTTCAGAGCCTTCCACAGATCGCTCTGCAAGACTCCTTCTGAGTGCGACTTTATGTAATCCAACGCCTGCTCCACAGACATCCCTATCTCCTTTTACTCAACGGGACTTATGAGAATTATATTATTACCACGTAGGATAACAGAACCAAGAGACCTAGTCTTCTCGCCGCCGATCAGCTCTACTGTCTCCAGGAGGTGAAGGTTCAGATACTCATCAACGCTATTGAGGACCCCTTCCAGGATGTAACGCGGTGACCCTTTCATCTCAACTTGGATCTTACTGCCGACCAAACTCTGCACTTTTTTAGTTGGAAACATAAATTAACTCCTATAAAATAAGTGTCCTCTAAACGGACACAACGCCTTTCACACCTGCAACGCTCTTCTTGAGCTCTTTTTCGATGAAGTTCTTCAGCGTCATCTGCGAGAAGGGACAGCCTGCACAGCTACCCTGCAGCTTCACCTTGACAATCCCATCATCGATGTCTACGAGCTGGACATCTCCGCCATCCACACGCAGGCCTGTCCTGATCTGTTCCAGAGCGATCTCAACTTCATCCTTGAGGTTTTGCATAAACAATTAGTCCCCTTTTACCTTTATAGATGTAACTTTGTGCCCGATGATCGTGTACCTTATTCCTTTTAAAGCTTCCTGGAGTTGTTTGATGATCCTTTCACATTCGTTTGAGCTCACAACGGTGTTCACCATCACGCCCGGCTCAGAATGATCACGAATGGCCGTCAGGGTCATATTCGGGTCCTCGCTCAGACGGAAGCTCTTCCATGTCTTGGGCGCCATGCCCTGATACTCTATGAGGTAAAACCCGGTGATACCCAGCTCCGTCAGGGTGTTTATCACACGAACCAGATGCTCGTGATCGACGAAAATCTTGACCATGGTCTTCATGAAGTTCCCCAATCTAATATCGATCATTGGACCTTAAATAACTTCGCGAGATATTCTTTTATCCTGGCGCCTCCCTTCAGGGCATATCATGGCCAAAAAAGATATCATAGATGTGCTGAATAGCATGGGAATAACTGAGGACAGGATAGTCTCTGCGGCATTGGATCTGTATTTCCCTCATCCAGGTGTGGAGACGCGCGAGCAGGCTGAGGCCAAATTTCGTTCTGAGATGGACCTGGCGCTCTCTGATCCAAACCTTGCGCTTCTCATCTACGCGGGAGTCCTCCTGGAGGCGGAAGGGGCCAAATGCAACCTGCCCAATCTGGAGCAATCCGATTACGAGAACGACCTGACCTGCCTCATTGCGGATGAGGTGCTGGGCCTGGCCATTGCCAAGTATGTAGGCGGCTACAAAGGGTTGTTCGACTACGTTCGATATGATAAAGCAAAGCCTGGAATTCTATCCACCCTGGGACCGTTTATGGACGATGTGGTTGCGGGCCTCATTGGAGGCATCTCTGCAAATATGTACACAAGGGCGGTATCAGACTGAAAGGATTGCTCTTCGCGCTGAAGTCCGGCTTCGGATGGCTGTCCACAATACCTGTAGGCATCTCAATGGAGGGCGTGGAAGCCCTGATGAATCACGTTTATGTGTTCCCAGTGGTAGGCCTGGTTCTGGGCGCGATCCTTGGCGCTGTAGCCTACGTCGCAGCTCTGGCCCTGCCTGCCAACCTGGTAGCCATAATTGTGATAATAGCCATCTACAAGCTCTGCGGCATAAACCACATCGACGGTTTGGCTGACTTTGGAGATGGCGTGATTGCCCATGGCACCCTGGAAAAGAAGGTGCAGGCAATGAAGGACGTCTCCTTGGGCACTGGAGGTGCGATATTCATCGCAGTGCTTTTGCTGGCCACCTTCGCCATCATCACCGATACCGCTAAAGGCCTTCTGCCTCTGGCCTTGCTGGCAGCAGAGGTCTGTGCCAAGGAGGCCATGATCGCCTTTGCCGCCTTCTCTCGATCTTTGCAGAAGGGATTTGGACAGATCATGATTGAGCGGACGAGCGGGGTGCAATTCCTCATCGGCCTTGCCATATCCGCGATCATCTGCGCTGCAGCTTTGGGCCCTCTGGGCCTGGCCATATTGGGCATCTCTCAATTGGCAGCTCTATACATGGTCTTGGTGGCGAAGAGGAACTTTGGAGGAGCTACGGGCGACGGCATCGGCGCGAGCAATGAGGTCTGCCGCCTTGTGGCTTTGGCCGCAGCCCTTGCCCTAGGAGGTGTACTGCCCTGGACGCTCTGGTGATGGCCGGAGGCCGCGGCTCTCGGCTCAAGATGGGCGAAAAGCCGCTGGTAACCCTCTTCGGAAGGCCGCTCATCGACTATGTAACAACGGCGCTGGAGGACAGCTCAGTGCAGAGGATCTTTGTGGCCACCACCGATCACGTGCCAAACACACGAAGGTGGGCTTTGGAAAAGGAGCTTGATGTGGTGGAGACTGAGGGAAGAGGCTTCGTGGCGGATATGATCTGCGCCGTCCAGGCTGCAGGCGTCACCCGGCCTATAATGATAATCATGGCCGATCTTCCACTTGTCACAGCGGATCTGATCGACGAGATCATCGAGATCTATGACACGCGGCCAGAGCCGGCACTCTCCACGCACACGCCCTTAAGCCTGCACAGCCGCCTGGGACGCAGGCCAGATTCCCTATTCAATTACAAGGGGCAGCTCATAGTTCCATCGGGAATAAATGTGCTGGATGGAGCTGAGATCGAATTGGAGCAGGAGGATTTTCACTTGATTCTCGAGAGGATCGAGCTAGCGGTGAATGTAAACGTGGCCGAGGATCTCAAGCTCTGCGAGAAGATAATCCAAGGTGATATACTTTGAACGATATCATAACTATAAATGGCGAGAAGTATTCAGCCGACGATCTCAGGCTGCTCATGGGAGCAGATGAGGTCAGAGAACCGAAGGGTTACGTTCTTCTCGTAGCCAAAGCTTTGCGAAATCCCATGAGGCTCCCCTGGCTTTTAAAGGAGATCTGTGCTCTATGCCTGAAGGAGGAAGACCAGAGAGACCTGAGGCTCACATTGATAAGAGTTCAGGTTGATGCCGAGCTGCGTATGAATCAGGATATTCAAATATACCAGCAGAGGCGCTATGTGGCTCAGGTGATCGAGATCCTGCTCTTCAACGAGCTGATGCTTGCACCGCGCGAGGCTGTGGAGGAGGCAGACATAGAATAAATGGCACAACCTATAGGAAAATATATAAATGGCAAGACTTCAATGCCATCGCTTTGGTTCCTGGTGCAGGAGACTTGCTTGCAAGATTAAGATTGTGGAGTGTGTATCTTGGATCGATCGGTTGAAGCCTCTAATATGAATGGTCCCAATCCGCACCTGACCCGTGGGAAACCAGGAGAGGCGCCCAAGATCACCGTCATAGATTACGATGATCAGAATTTTCATGAGGTGGAAGTAAAAGACGTTGCCGAGTGTTTCACTTTCAAGCAGAAGCCCACTGTCACATGGATCAACATAGACGGCTTGCATCAGGTGGATGTGCTGGAGAAGCTGGGTTTCTGCTATGGAATTCACCCACTTGTTCTTGAAGATATCCTGACGGATCAGCGTCCCAAGGTCGAGGATTATGATGACTATATTTTCATAGTGCTCAAGATGCTCTACTATAATGAGAATGGAGATGACACGCTTGGAGACACCAAGATCGATGTGGATCAGGTGAGCATGATCCTCGGTCCGAATTTCATCATATCCTTCAAGGAGAAGGAGGTCGACGTCTTCAATCCTCTCAGGGATCGGCTCAGGACGGCCAGGGGCAGGATAAGGAAACAGGGTGCGGACTATCTGGCGTATTCCATGATGGACTCCATAGTCGATCATTATTTTGTAATCATGGAGAGGCTCGGAGAAAGATTCGAGGAGCTTGAGGATATGGTGGTTGCCAATCCCGAGCCAGGAATCCTTCCTACCATCTACAACCTGAAGCGAGACATGCTGTTCATGCGAAAGTCGGTCTGGCCTCTGAGGGAGGCCATCAGCAGACTGCAGCGGACAGATTCACATCTGGTATCCGAGACCACGAAGATTTATCTGCGAGATGTCTACGACCATACAATTCAGGTGATAGAGAACATCGAGACCTTCCGCGATATGTCTGCCTCATTGCTGGAGACTTACCTCTCCAGCCTCAGCAATAAGCTCAACGAGGTAATCAAGCTACTCACTGTCATCTCTACCATATTCATTCCCCTCACGTTCCTTGCAGGGGTCTATGGAATGAACTTCAGATATATGCCAGAGCTGGAGTCGCCGTGGGGCTATCCAGCCATCTTGATATTGATGTTGCTCGTAGTAGTTGTTATGTTGGCTTATTTCCGCAGGAAAGAGTGGATCTAGTGTCCTTTACTGACGACGTTTAAAAGGCCCAATCTTCGCGGTTGGCAACTCACCGAAGAAGAGTCGCAAGGTTATTTGCGTGGCGCGAATGGATGTTGGTTCGATGGATGAAGGAAAGGTCAACGAATGCATTCGTATTTTAGAGGAGCAATACGGGGAGCCTCTTGCGAGGAGAGTAGATCCCGTCGATCTGCTGATCATGACCATGCTATCCCAGAACACAAGCGACACAAACAGCCTGCGGGCTTTTGGCCGCCTGAAGGACGTTTATTGCAACTACGAGGATCTTGTGGCCGCTTCCGAGGACGCGATAGCCGATACCATCAGGTCAGGCGGCTTGGCTGAGATAAAGGCTCATCGGATAGCAAAGACCCTCTCGAAGATAAAGCAGGATGCCGGCGCGATCGCTCTCGACTTTCTGGCAGACATGGGGAAGGAGGACGCCATGAAGTATCTGGTATCCCTTCCCGGAGTTGGTCCCAAGACGGCGTCCGTGGTTCTTCTCTTCGCATTCGGCTTTCCCTTCATGCCTGTGGACACACATGTCCACCGCGTCTCGCGACGCTTGGGCCTGGTGCCAGAGAATGCAAGCGTGGAAAAGTCCAGGCGGATCCTGGAGCAGACCGTCCCGCCTCAAAAGTATCTCTCCTTGCACCTGAACCTGATAAGACATGGAAGGCGCATTTGCAGGGCAAGAAATCCGCAGCACGAAAAATGTGCGTTGCGCTCTCATTGCGATTGCTATTTGCGAAGCCAAAAGCCTTAAATGATAGTAACAACTACCCCCAATCCGCGCTCCGGTAGTGTAGCTCGGCCAATCATGAAGGACTCTCACTCCTTCGACTTGGGTTCAAATCCCAACCGGAGCATTCTCGAAAACAATTGGCCTAGCATGATCATCATTCTAAAGCAAAGGCATTTTGTCTTCGAACAGCGGTCTGGATCGGCGCAAGGATGGTCGCTCTTATGGCTGAGATGCCGACTGTGGCTCGGTTTTTGATATCCAGCACATCATCGCCGAAGCTTACATCTGCCCTCCAGCTGGCCGAGAGGATTCACCTGGCGCAGGTCAAGCTCTCTTGCGGAGCCGAGGTCTTTGTGGGCTGTGACGGGTCACGCAGGCCACTGCAGGGCCACGGCCATGCCCACATCTTTTGCGAGTGCAACCCTGGCCCGGAGCAAGGTTGCAGGGGCGAGGTCACACACGTCACAGTCTATGCCCCCACGGGCTTTGCTGCAGGGGAGCAGGAGGTCCTACAGGGGTTAAGGGATGTCTGGGGGCCGGAGCAAGATCGCATCTCATTGGCGCTGCAGGGCTTTGGCTGGCCGGAGGACTTCGCTGGCTGCTGCCTGCTGCTGGCCAGGTCGCGCGTGTGGGTCTCCCGGACGCCGTTCATTCCAACGCGCCATCCCAAAGTGACCAGGGCAGGAGAGGTCAAGCGGGACGCTCGGGGCTTGCAGATCGGCGGCCCTGAGCACGAGCTGAGAAGACTGCTCGGGCTGGCGGGTTTTCCGGAGCCCATGGCGGTCGAGCCGGTGGCTGGCATGAGCCTGGGCGGGCGGGAGGCGCTGTGGCGGGAGTTTGATTGCAGGAGGGAGTGCGGCGGGGGAAGGCGAGCGGCCTACGATCGAGGATACGGATTTCTAATCGAGTTCCCTGAGCCGGTTCAGGGTCCGGTGGCGGTGGGGNACGCAAGCCACTTTGGGATGGGGCTATTCGAGGCCGGGCTGCCCTAAGAGTTCGGAAGATGGCTCTGCATCTTCCAAATACCTGAGAAAGTCTTATCACTTTGGAAGGTCGCATCAGCTATTGGGACATCCTATGGACAAGAACGAGACCCTGGATCGAATCGGCCGCATTCTGGCCGGATTTGATGAGATAGATCTGGCCTATGATGACTCCTAAAAACCTACTGGTAACAACAGTATGGAAAAGTTTATATACTAATAATACTATTATATATCATGGATTCTTTTACTACCTTGCGAGGGCTCAGCGCAAAGCAAAAGAAGTCCCGGCTCTTACAGATATCTGATTTAATAGAATGGGCGCCATTTCGCCGTATATGAGATCCATTTCGGCTACAAACTGCACCAAAAAACCGATATCGATTACTGCCTGATAAGAGAGATAGAGACCACGACTGCATCGCTGCATGACAGTCAAGTCGATCTATCTACTGAGGGCGAAGTGGTGCTTATTTCGGCGCGAAGGCAAAGGGCATTGATTGCACAATGAAGCGCAGAACTACTAAAAAAAAACTCTCGACCTAGATAAAGTGCGGAACCGGTTAATTAGCGCATTAAGATCGCCAGGCGAAAGGCCTCATGGCTGTGATAAAGAGAGTTTTTGGGGCAGGCAGAGTGCTGTGTTACCACAGTTAATCGTGATGATGGTTACAGCGTTCGCTTTTAACCTATATCAGCTCTGCACATTAAAAAATGCCAAGGTTATTTAGCCATAGCGGATGCCATCGAAGAGATAAATTCAAGGAGAATCGATAGTATTCGAACATAAAAGCTAAAAAATTAAAAAAGGAATTGATCTCAAGACGAATGATGTTTTAAAGCAAGGTTTTTTAGGAATCCTCAATAATTTCATTGAAGATCATGTCAAGTGTTGCTTCAGCACATCCTGATAAAGCCTCGCAACATTTTCGCGGGTCTTGCTCATCTGCGGGAAGCCACGATATTGCATGGCTGCCTGTGTGTCCTCTGGAAGCTTAATCCTGTACTGGCTGCGAGATAAGAACCATCCATGCCGAGCATAGTAGCGAGAGAGGTACTCCTGCTCCGTCTGGCCGGGCGTCGGAGTGAACAGGCCGTGCTTCTTGTCCAGTTCCGCGATCTCCATCATAGTAGTATAACCGGACCTGGCGATCATGAACCTTGCCCGGTTCATCAGATCCGCCTTCTCCTCTGTAGAGACATAAGAGTGAACTGTAGTCTGCTCGTCAAGCTTTTCGTGGCGCTCCTTTTGCGGGCTTCCCAGCAGCACCACCTTCTCGCCTGGCAGCTTTTGCACCTGTTTGAGGACGATCTCCTCCAGCTTGGTCCTCTGCGGCTCGGGCCCAGATACTATTACCAGATAATCCAAATCCTCATCAACTTGCATCTTCTTCGCACTGGTGAGGATTCCTGCGTAGTAGACCCTCTGGTTTGTGGCATCCAAGTTGGAGCGGCAGAGCTTTCCGGAGAGATTGTAGCCGTTGGGCGCTATATCTGGCACTATGACACCATCATACTTGATGTGAAAGAAGCTGTTGACTGGGATTGTCAGCATCTCAAAAGGATAGAGATAAGAAGGCAGGCTGAATCGGAGCTGGTGGGTGATAAAGTAGCTTGGGATCTTATTGGAGTAGACGCCCATGCGATTGTCGCTGATGATCAGGTCGAACTTGTTATTCGCAAGGATCTGATCCAGCTTTTTCCTCTCCCTGGCCAAGGCCCTCAGAAGAATGGGAATGCTGGCCACGAATTTTGGCAGGAAGAACCTTGATGCGCTGTAGGGTGCAGGATAGTCTTTGAAGAGTATGAAGTTGCATTCAGGGCACTCCCTCTTTAGCAAGGCCAGTGCGTTTCCGCTGGTGCCTATCGTCACCTCATGGCCGTGGCCCAGGAGTTCATTGATGATAGGAATGTCACGGGTGGAGTGGCCTAAGCCCCAGTTAAGGGGACTTATGAATACATGTCCCATGTGGCAAAAAGCAACAGCCTGATCGTATAAATCATTTTTTGTGAATGCTCCCTGGCCTAAAGGCCAGGGCTTCTATCGATCATGCGAAGAGATTGCATTCCCAATCTCAGAATGTTTATCGCTGCGTTCCAATCCCTATCCATTGACAACCCACATCGAGGGCAGTTATGGACCCTATCGGAAAGCGACTTTTCAACAAGAGTACCACATCGAGAGCATATCTTGGATGTATTTCTTGGATCTACCAGTACCACCATCGAACCGGCACTTGCAGCCTTGTACGATGTTAAGGTTACTAGCATATTCCAAGCTACGTCCGAGATGCTTTTTGCCAAGCAATGGTTTTGGACCATGCCTTTGATGTTCAGATCTTCAAAGGCTATTAGACCGAACCTATTAACAAGATCATGGCTAACCTGATGGACGAATTCATATCGCTTGTTAGCTATCCTCTCATGGACTCTCTGAACTACCTTAAGAGCAGATTTCCTCTCAGGAGTGCCTTTGTGAGTCCTGGATAGCCTTCTCTGAACCCTGGCCAACTCATGCTCTTCGTCTCGGAAGAATCTAGGATTAGGGATCTTCTCACCATTAGATAAGGTGGCAAAGCTCTCCAATCCAACGTCTATTCCAATCATAGACCCATCTTTCCAGGGAGGGAGAGGAACATCTTCAGTTTCGACAGAAAAGCAAGCAAACCATTTGCCTGTTGCGGATCTTCTAACAGTTAGACGCTTGATCCTGCCCTCTATTTGACGATGGAGCTTGATCTTGATGTCTCCTATCTTTGAAAGACGGAGCTTGCCAGCTTCAAGCTTGAAGCCAAATTGAGGATATGTGAAGGAATCGAGGATTCCTAAAAACCTTGCTTTAAAACATCATTCTTCTTGAGATCAATTCTCTTTTCAATTTTTTTAGCTTTTATGTTCGAATACTATCGATTTTCCTTGAATTTCTC
>JGI11944J13513_1001651_pt1 | contig 17366 bp, 15 predicted proteins | sample TerdegcoTASludge_FD_13513 | JGI IMG/M metagenome (IMG submission 13513) | reverse complement strand
TCTGTTCCTGACACATCATGATGATCACGTCCAAGAACAATTGGTGCAGATATAATACCTTGAGCAATTGCTTTGTTAAATTCGGATGCAATGCGAATTCTTGCCTCTCCATCAGCATATAAAATACGCGCTTGCGAGCCAACGACTAATTTATTCTGTTCAGCTTCACGAATCCATTTTAAATTATCTTGCAATTGCTGTTTAATATCAGTTGGCGCTGTTTTCAACATATCTTCGAGAACATCGCCTGCTATTTTATCAGTAATTGCTAAATCTTTTGGATCGCCCGATGTGCATACCCAACGGAATGGTCCAAATCCATAATCAAAATATAATGGTCCCATTATATCTTCGACATAAGATGGATACTTGAATTTGCCATTTACCATAACATCAGCTCCTGCACGACTTGCTTCCAGCAAAAATGCATTGCCATAATCCCAGAAGTACATTCCTTTAGGTGCTATTTGATTAATAGCATTGACTTGTCTTTGCAATGAAATTTGTACATATTTTTTGAACTGTTCAGGATTTTCACTTATCATACGATTCGACTCATCGAAGGTTAATCCTACGGGATAATATCCACCACCATAAGGATTATGTAGTGATGTTTGGTCTGAACCTAAATCTACTTCAAAATCAGATTTGACAATCTTTTCCCATAAATCAACAACATTTCCCAGATATCCAATCGAGATTGCTTCTTTATTTTTTCGAGCTTTATCAGCGCGAATCAGAACATCATCTAAATTTTCATAATATTCAGCAAGCCAGCCTTGATTATATCTCTTAAGTAATGCTTTTGGATTTATTTCAGCAATCACTCCAACAGCGCCAGCAATTTGAGCTGCTTTTGCTTGAGCACCGCTCATTCCACCCAAACCTGACGTGACAAATACCTTGCCTGCTAGTGTTTCGCCTGTTCTCAATCGTTCTGCATTCATCACTGTAATTGTTGTTCCGTGAACAATACCTTGCGGACCTATATACATATAAGAACCAGCTGTCATCTGCCCGTATTGAGTTACACCGAGTGCATTCATTCTGTCGTAATCATCGAGTGAAGAATAATTCGGTATGACTTGCCCATTTGTTACCACCACACGCGGAGCATCGGGAGTGGAGGGGAAAAGTCCTAATGGATGGCCTGAATACATAACAAGAGTTTGTTCTTCGGTCATTTCAGAGAGGTATTTCATTGTCAAACGATATTGTGCCCAATTTTGAAATATTTGCCCATTTCCTCCATAAATTACCAATTCATAAGGATGCTGAGCAACATTTGAGTCAAGGTTATTTTGAATCATTAGCATTATTGCAGCTGCTTTGCGGGAACGTGCGGGATAATAATCAATTGGTCGAGCATAAATTGGATATGTTGGACGGTATCGATACATATATATGCGTCCATAAGTGTTCAATTCATCAGCAAATTCGCGCGCCAAAAATGGATGCAATTTCTCGGGAAAATAACGCAAAGCATTTTTCAATGCTAATCTTTTTTCTTCTAAGGTCAATATGTTTCTCCTCTTAGGAGCTCGAGAAATATTTGGGTCAAATTCCTGCATTTCAGGCAATTCATCACCAATACCTTCATTAATTAATTGAGCAAATTCTTCTTTTGTCAAATTATCTTTCATTTTATATCCTATTTTTTATTATACTTTTCTTCTAATTTTTGAATACTTTCTTCAGAGAGTTTATTTGTTTCAAAAATCTGTCGTAATATTTCCCATGTATAAAGTCCAGCATCGTGGTCATCGCCCCATATTGGTTGCAATCCATAGTTGCCAATTGGCTTTAATTCTTTTAATTCATTTCTGCCAGGAGTTAATGTTTTAAATGCTGACATTGAAATTCTTCTATTTCCATCAATGCTCGGTGCTTCCTCCCCGCGACATTCTGCACAGGGACAATTATCTCGCAATGTTTCAAGTTTAATTGTGCCGCTAAAGCCATCACTCCACTCTGCATATAAAAGATATGGTTTGGGTCGTACAATTTTTGTTGGTATTAAATTCATTTTATATTTTTATTTTAATTATTTTTTTTGATTCACATTTTCGTGGGAATGACATAATTACACAAACACTGTAGAGACGCCATCCCTACCGTCTCTACATAATGTAGGGGCAATTCATGAATTGCCCCTACAACTTATTGCATCAATTACATAAAGTTCAATACGATTCCCTGCTTCGTTAGGTCTGGATGTATAAATGCCTTCTATATAAGCTTTTTCACCACATTGAATGGCTGCTTTACTCAACTGATCAATTAACTTTTTGTTTTGTTTATCTGAAGATTCAAATGTTAAAACATTAAATCCTGTCAATGCTTTTATTGCCAATGGAAAAGGTATGCCTTTTAATGGTTCTAAAAATTTAATTATTACTTGTTCAAGTTGTTTTATATATTCAACATCCTTCATTTAATTGCCTTTTGGAATATCAGTATATTTTCTTTTTGCATAACATTATATAATCCAAATATAATCTTATCAATATTTTTTACCAATTTGAATCCAATTTTTTCAGCATATTCTATTGTAAATTCTACAGTGTTGACTTCCTGTCCTAAATATGTTGCATTGCCTAAAATTATTGCTGCAAATTTATTAGGTTTCAACACCCTGTACATCTCGTCCAAGCTCCTTTTCATATCATTATTATATAAGTCAATTCGTGTTTGGCCCTTTCCTCTTACCCCGATAAATTTTTCCCTGATTTCAGAAATATTGAATCCTAATTCTTTTAAAGAATGTGCATCATTAGAAACATAATCTAATGCAATAGAATAGGGTGGTGAGGTTACAATTCCATCAATTGAATTGTCTTCTAATGGCAATAATCTTGAATCGCTCTTTCTTATATCTATTGATCCTAATTTTAAATTCAATTTTTTGACAATTTCAACATAATCAGAAACCGATGCAATCATCAATTCTATATTTTTTAAAAATGAGTTTGAGAAATCCTTTCCTCTTCTTGCATTATCACTTATAGAAACAAGTTTCGCCATTTCAAAAAAGTTCCTGACCTTTTCCTCGGATATTATATTAATTGTTTCATCAATAGTTTGATCCTCTAAATTTAATAATGAAGGTTTAATTCTTTTTATTACCTCATCTTTCCAATCTAGTATTTGGGGCAAAACATAAATTGATTCTGTTTTTACTTTGCTTAATAATGCACATAAAGGAGAAATATCTATTCCAACGCAATTGATGCCTAAAAGCTGAGCTTCGACTGCTGTTGTGCCACTTCCAATATATGGGTCCAGCACTGTATCGCCTTCGTTAAGCCCAATAATATTTAATAATGCCCTAATCATTTGAGGGTGGAATTTCCCTTTATATGGATAAATCCAGTGTGTGAGATATTGATTGACAGACCGTGTCCGATTTTTTTGGATTATTTGATAATAGTTTGTTTGTTTTCCATTTACATACTTAAAATATGCTAACTTTTTGATTAATTCATTTTCATCTATATTATTTAAAAAATTGAATTTCCGTAATCCATTTGTTATTTCAAAATTTACACCTAAAGATTGTAATTCGAGTTGTGCTAATGCAAGTTCATAAATAAATTGAACATTATCAAGTAGTATTAATTGCTCATCTTGATTATAATGTTCTGATTTATAAGCCCAAAAATCACTATTTCCATTTGATTCCTTCGTCATTTTATTTTCTTTAATATATTCGGAATTTTCTCTCATTTTTTAATATTTATTATCAATTAATAAAGTATTATTTTAACAAAATTACAAATAAATATTTGACAAATTTTAATAAATAATATCGAATGGCATAACGACCGTTTGCCAAAAGCAAAATTGCGTGCTGATAAAGAAGCAGGCAATATAGAATTGGATGAGCAAACGTATTTGAGTGGCGTTCCAAAAATTGCTTGGGAATATAAGCTGGGCAATCGCAGTGCATTGGAATGGATGTTGGACCAATACAAAGAAAAGAAACCAAAAGATCCCACAATCGCCGCAAAATTCAACACATATAAATTCGCTGATTATAAAGAAAAAGTAATCGACTTATTGCAGCGTGTCACCACCGTCAGCGTCCGCACAATGGAAATTGTGCAGGAAATGGATTCTTCACTTCATTCAGAATGACACGTTTTTTCTCGTTTTGTAGGGGCGTGTAAAGACGCAATATTTTGCGTCTCTACTTTTGATAATTCCCCCTTAACAAACGGGGGAGGGGGATGTCATTCGGAAGAGGGCTTCAGCCCTCTGTATACTGAATAAGGGATGGCAACCCCTTATTCAATTATTTTGCATAATTACTCTGTCATTCCGAACGACGTGAGGAATCTACTTCCCTTAAATTTTTCCATTTTTCAAATCACTTAATATCCTTTGGGGATAATTTGTGCCAATACCTAGGACATTTGCCTGGAGGCATTTTGTTAATTGTTCGACAGTATCGACATCATAAACTCCAACGGGTATTTTATTGATTTTTATATCACTTATTAATTCATCATTTAATTCATCTATTGAACAAATCACTCCATCTGCATTTGTCTCGTCAATTAATTTATGTGGTAATTTATTGGAATTAGGATCTCTAATAATGCAAGCAAGAGATGACGGATGATTTTGTTTTATTAATTTTATTAAACCCGTATCAAATGAAGCAAGCAAAATGAAATCGTTGAAGTTTCTCTCATTAATAATTTCAAATAACTTTTTGCTGAAAAACTCGCGATTATTATTATTGGATTTTAATTCAATAATTAAATATGCTTTATCCTTAATTATATCAATAACTTCCCTTAATGTTGGGATTTTTTCTGTAAAATTATTACCGAACCATTTCCCTACATCAATATTTGCAATTTCTTTTGTCGAAAGTTCTTCAATTGGTGAATTAATATTTGCAATTCTATTCAATATCTCATCGTGGAAAGCGACAATTTCATTATCACGTGTCAATCGCACATCGATTTCCAATATTTGTATTCCATGTTTTAGAGCTTCGTTATAAGCTACGATTGTATTTTCAGGATAATTACCGGAAGCACCGCGATGAGCTACTACCAAAAATTTATTTTCTTGCAAATATTCTCTAAAGGATTTCATATTTTAGTATAATTTTTTGAAAATTCTTTTAATTTTAAATATAATAGCGTTAAAGGTAATCCAACAATATTATAAAAATCACCAACAATTTTATTAACGAATACAGCTCCAAAATCGTCTTGAATTCCGTAGGCACCCGCCTTATCAAGAGGTGAACCAGTCCCGATATATGCCCAAATTTCGTCATCATCTAATTCACGAAAACTAACTTGTGTCTGTTCATTAGCGACCAGCGACTCATTTGTATCGCTATCATATAATGCAATACCTGTATAAACTGTATGAGTGCGGTTACTTAAATATTTTAAGTAATTGAATGCTTCCTGTTTGTCGGAGGGTTTATTAAATAACTTGCCATCGCAAACCACAATTGTGTCCGCTCCAATCACCAATGCATTTTTAATTTGCAGTGCAATTTCTTTTGCTTTACGGTGTGCAAGCTCTTGAACAATATCAATAGGATTTGTGGTTTTGAAGTTATTTTCATCAATTTTTGGATGCATAATATGGAAAGAAATACCAAGTGTTTCCAGAAGTTTTTTACGTCGTGGTGATGAAGATGCAAGAACAATATCTTTAGGAATATTTAGCAAATCAGCCAATGATTGATTTTGCTTTTGAATATTTTGCATTTTATATATAGATGATACAAATTATTTAATTTTGTATTATTAAAAATAAGCAAATTACAAAATTTATGGCTAATCTGCGTTTGGCAGTTTTTGCATCACACGAAGGAACAAATCTCCAGGCATTAATTGATGCGCAAAAAGAAGGGCGATTGCTTGCAGAAATTGTTTGTGTTATATCGAATAATTCTAATTCAGGTGCATTGCGTCGTGCCAAAGCTGCTAATATTCCCGCATATCATATTAGCGATAAGATGTTTGTAAGTAATGATGATTATGTGAAAGCGTTAATAGACATTTTAGATAAGCATAATGCTAATTTGATTATTTTAGCTGGTTATATGAAAATGATTCCGATTGAAATTATCAGAAAATATAAGAATCATATATTAAATATACATCCCGCTTTGCTTCCAAAATATGGTGGCAAAGGGATGTTTGGATTGAATGTACATAAGGCAGTGATTGAAGCGGGCGATAAGGTATCAGGAGCAACGGTACATATTGTAAATGAGGAATATGATAAAGGTAGGATATTAAATCAGGTGCAAGTGGAGGTATTACCTGATGATACTCCTGAGACACTTGCTGCACGAATTTTACCCTTCGAGCATAAGCTATATGCAGAAACTATTAATAAAATTGCAAAAAAAGAAATAATTTTGGAATAAATATGAGGCAATAACTATCAATTTTAATAAAGAGCTTTATTTTAAGTTAATTCTTTTTTTATTTATTGCAGCAGTAATATCAACAACTTCTTGTACACGTAAAGGCAAAGAAGAATTACAAGTTTCGCACCAGCAAAATTTGAAATTCATCGATAATTCTATAACGCAGAATGCTAAAGCTCTGCAATCAACATCATTAATGCACCCCATTGAAAAATTGGTGGTACGTTATTGTGATATAAAAAACAGAAAAATATATATTTCTTTTTCGAAAAATGCTTATGAAATCTATTGGCTGCCTATAAATATTGATTCTTCATTTTATTATAATTTAACTCGACAAGATAAAGAAGATATAATATATCTTGGAAAATTTCGATTACATTCTGCTGAACTCGTTCAATTTTCATTTATGAGCATTTACTCTATAAATCCAGCAACACAGGAATATAATAATATTTTTAATGACTTTTATTTTACATCCGATCCGTCTAATTTAAAAATTTATAACGCTAACTATTTTATAGATAGCACATATAACGCCTTAATTGTTGGTTTTTTTGAGGGAAGCGGTAATTTTTTTGAATATAAGATTTATGGCTATAAAGATAGCACAATTAAAACGCTTTACGAACCAGCTGCACCTATTCAAAATGGCTCTATTTATGCAACTGACTATCAAATTTACGAATTTGAAAATCTATTTACTACATTGCTTTATTGGGAAAATAATCTCATAAAATCAATCCCATTGCGGAAAACACCATTAATTGATTTCGAGGAAGGAGATGTTGCCTTAGAATATAAAATTAACGAAGATTACACATTGCAAGCACCTTCGAAGGTCATTGTTCCATTTTCAGCAAAATTGCAAATAATTCAAAATGGCTTAGATCCTTCGATTCAAATAATTTATGATGACCGATATTTCTCACAAAACTTAAACCAGCTTATACCAAAAAAGAAAGGCTCGACAAAAATTGCTCTTGAAAGCGAATTTGGTGAGATTCAAAAACAAATTTCTGTTATTATTAAATAAATTTTGTTTAATTTAGTTTTTTAATTTTATATTATTATGCTGAAAAGTATTAAGGTAATAATCAATTTATTAATTATTGCAATAATTGTTCAGATATTTCCAGCGAAAAATTTATTTGCGGAATATCAAATTTCGCAAGATCGTATTTTTATAAAATTCAAATCACAAAAAGATGCAGAGCAAATAATACCTAAAATTCAAAAAAATTATCCAAATTCACAATTTCTACCTTTACTTGCTCGTGAATCTTCGGAGACATATAGTTCTGGAACACAAAACAAACTTCAATCTATTAATTACGACCGAGAAAAAGTGCTAAAAGCTGAGGAACCCCTGCTGCGAACATATATACTTGAATTTGTAAATAATGTTAATACCAAACAAATAATAAATGATTTGCAGAAATTGTATAAAGGCATTGAGAAAATAGAACCTTCATATATTGATAAATTGCAAAAATACACGCCAAATGATCCATTATTCAGTATGCAATATAATCTCGATAGCATTTTACCTGAAGAAGCGTGGGAAATAGAAAAGGGAAATTCAAATATTGTAATTGCAATATCTGATAACGGTGTTCCACAAAGCCATCCCGATTTAGTTAATTCACTTTTTATCAATACAGGAGAGATTCCAAATAATAATATTGATGATGACCATAATGGTTATATAGATGATTATAATGGATTTAATTTTTCAAGCATTTTATTGGGCGAAAAATGGGGTTATACAAAGGGGAATCGGGATCACGGTAGTATAATTGCTGGAATCATAGGGGCAACATTTAATAATAGTATTGGAATTGCAGGAATTGCGGGGAATTGCAAAATTTTCCCTATAAAAACAAGCGATAATTCTGATAATATACTCTATGGAACTGAATCAATTGTTTTTGCGGGCGTTCATCAATTTTCTGTATTAAATTTAAGTTGGGGATCTGTGCGACCATTTTCAGAAATTGAACAAAATGCAATTGACTATGCTATTGCGCGAGGAGTTGCAATTGTTGCTGCAGGCGGTAATGTTGGAAGTGGAACAAGCTGGTATGATACCTTCTATCCCGCAGGGTGCCGTGGGGTATTAGGGGTTGGTGAGGTTGATGGTAGCGATTATGTTACTTCAAGTTCATCATTAGGAGCTTGTGTAAGAATATTTGCACCAGGCCAGGGAAATCTTGGGACTGGAAATAATAATAATTATATTAATGCAATGGGAGGAACTTCCTTTGCTGCACCTGTCATATCGGGAGCAGTTGCGTTGGCACGTTCGAAATATCCAAATTTAAGTCCTATCCAAGCATTAGAATTTGTTCGCCAATGCACAGATGATATAAAAACAAAAAATATTGGCTTGGTCGATCTGAATTTTATTGCGGGCAGAGTAAATTTATTAAAAGTTGTATCGACAAATCCAATGAGTATGCCCGCAATTGTACCAAATAATTATTTATATTATAATACACAAAATATTCCTCAAGATCGATTTAATGCTGGCGATACTGTTATTTTAAGAATAGATCTAACTAATATTCTAGGACCCGCTAATACTTTAAAATTTACTTTAAGTGTAATAAACGATCCCTTGAAAAGCATTAATATCATAAATGATGTTATAATCCTCAATTCAATAAATACACAGGAGCAAAAAACTATTGGCGATTTTACTTTTAAAATCTCAAGAGATAATCCTACTCCTATTATGTTCAGACTTGATATAGAGGGTGAAAATGATTATCATGATTTTGTTAAATTTAATTTTGTTCCAACAAAAAGCTACAAAACATTTGAAACAGATAGAATAAAATTCTCCCTTGGTGATGCGGGTGAATTTGGATTTGTACTTGGCACTACTACATTATTAGGTGATGGTTTTGTTGTAAAAGGTTATGGAAATCAGATATATGGTAGTGGTACCAATCCAAGTTCAGGCGTTATGATTTCAAATAATTCGCAAAGAATTGTATCAATTTTTACACCTGATTTTTATATAGTTAAAAAATTTATATCACCTGATGAAAATATAAATATCTTTAATGATAATTACGCAAGCTTAGATAATAAAATTGGCATACAAGTTCAATTAGAAAAATATAAACAAGGTAGCAATTTTATTGATTTTAAAGCAATTCTTACAAACATCAATAAAAGTGATTTAAATGATGTTGCAATGGGATATTATATTGATTACGATGTCGCAAACAACGCAGATTCCAATCAATGCGAGTATTATTCTGATATAATTACAAATGACATTGCTAGCAAATTTGGCAAAGCAGTGGCAGGTGAGATAACTTATAAACCAGGGACTCCAGTATATTGTGCAGTGGTGGCATATTCGGATGATATAAATCCCGAGGCGCAAGCAGCAGGCTTGGATTATGATTATACTGAATTATTCACAAACAATGAGCAAATTGCCACGTTAAATAGCGGTACAACAATGCAATCAAATAGAATTTATGATAGGTCTATGGTCGTTGGAATGAAATTTTTCGGTCCTCTCGCTCCAAATGAAACGAGGCAATTTCATATAGTTTTTGCGGGCGATACCGATAGAACTAATTTATCCAATTCACTTAGCTCATACTTGATTTCAACAGGTGTAAATGATAACCATTATATTAATGAAAAGATCAAATATATAGATTATCCTGAAACGAATGAATTATTAATACAGTTATCTGATAAAGCAGAGATTATAAAGGAAATAAATATTTATGATATATTGGGTCGAAAAATTCAAATGATGGATAATAATTCACTTAATCAAAATTATGCTAAGATTATATTCTCACAAAGCTCAAAGCAGTTAGTATTTATAGAAATTATAACAAATAATGAAAAATATTATCATAAATTTATATTAAAATAATTTATATTCGTCAAATATTATCTGAATAATATTTTAGAATAATATATTGCAAATTGAATTTTATTATTAATTTTGAATTTGTTCTTTTTAGGAAATTTGAAAAAGATTATTAAAATAAAAAAATATATTCTAAGTTCTTTGATAATTACCGTAATTTTAAGCGGTTGTTATTCATTTAAAGGAAGTAGTGTCCCTGATTATTTGAAAACAATATCAATACCAACAGTGGTTGATGCAACAACTTTTGGTGTACCCGAGTTTAAAGATTATATGACTGGTGAATTAATATCGCAATTCCAAAAGGATGGAACTTTCAAGATTAGTCAAAATCAGGGAGATGCAATACTGAGTGTTCAAATTTCGGACATTCGCGAAGAGATTCAAACTCTAACTCAAGCAGAGTTAGAAAAACAAAGGAAAATAACAGTAACTTGTCAGGTAGAGTATTATGATAATGTTAATAAAAAAATTATCTGGCAAAAGAGTTTTTCAAATTATAATTTTTATGATCTTGCTGATGGTATGGTTGCAAGAAATGAAACAATTAAAAATATACTAAAAAACAATGCAAACGACATCTTACTATCTGTTATTTCAGGTTGGTAATATTATTAATAAAAGGGGTGAATAAATCCATTTATGGAAACATTTATACTTGTTTTTTACTTCTTTTCACTTTTGGTGTTGTTCGGATTTGGTATTCACAGCCTTTTGCTGGTACATTTTCTTAGAAAATATGATACCAAAAAAACACCTGAATACCCATTGCCCGCTGAGTTACCAAAAGTAACAATACAAATACCTTTATATAATGAAAAGTATGTTGCTGAAAGGTTAATTCACGCAGTATGCAGTATAAAGTACCCCGCAGATAAATTAGAAATTCAAATACTCGATGATTCAACTGACGAAACACAAGCAATATTGCAGAATTGCGTAAAAGAATATAAAGAAAAAGGTGTGAATATCAAATATTTACACCGCACAAATCGCGAAGGATTTAAAGCGGGAGCGTTAAAAGCAGGATTGGAAGTAGCAGAAGGCGAATTTGTCGCTATTTTTGATGCCGATTTCTTGCCAAATCCTGATTTCTTACTTAAAACAATATCTCAATTTACTGACCCAAAAGTCGGTATGGTGCAGACACGATGGGAACACCTTAATGAAGAATATTCTTACATAACTAAGGCACAAGCTCTTTCGTTGGATGGCCATTTTGCTGTGGAGCAATACGCAAGGTTCAAATCGGGATGTTTTATTAATTTTAATGGCACAGCAGGGATTTGGAGAAAATCCTGTATTATCGATGCAGGTAATTGGCAACCAGATACTCTAACTGAAGACCTCGATTTGAGTTATCGTGCGCAAATGAAAGGGTGGAAATTTGTATATCTAAACGATGTCACCTCTCCAGCTGAATTGCCCGCAGATATTAATGCTTTAAAAACTCAACAATTCCGATGGACAAAAGGTGCAGTCGAGACCGCTCGAAAGTTGCTCCCAAAATTGCTTACATCAAAACTCCCAGCCAAAATTAAAATCGAAGGTGCAATACATCTGACAAGCAATATTGTCTATCCATTTATTCTAATAGTAGCGTTGCTAAATCTTCCTGTGCTCTTAATTAAAAATTATACTACTGCTTATGATACTTTTTATGCTATTATGTCAATATTTGTATTGGCATCAATATCGACATTTTTATTTTATACTTTCTCTCAGATGACAATACATAATGACTGGCGGAAACGTTTACTGCTTTTCCCTTTATTTATGGCAGGAAGTATGGGATTCGCAGTGAATAATACACGCGCTGTTATCGAAGCTCTAATTGGGAAAAAATCTAGCTTCACTCGTACCCCAAAAATGGGGATTGTTGGAGCTGATGAAAATTCTGCTCAAGCTGCTAAGACAAATATTTATAAGCCACGTAAAATTCCTAAAAGCACATTCACTGAACTTATTTTTGCTTTGTATTTTGTGGTGTGTGTGGGGGTGTCAATATATTATCTTGAAATTGCTGCTATTCCTTTCCAATTAATGTTTTTGTTTGGATTTGGACTTGTGGCAGTTCTATCACTTAAAGAAGCTTATTCTTAATTTTATTCAAAGCCCTATGCAATAATAAATTATTGTATGGGGCTTGATTGATTTTTCTTTACGGAATCGATTTTTTGATTATATTCTCTATTTAATGAATTCCGTAATGAGTCAAGCTGTGCAAAAAAATTCTTATTATTTTTCGCAACTTCCATAAATTCTTTTTTGAATGTTTCAATTGTATAGCCATTATTCTGCAATATTTGCCGAACTTTTTGATTTGCTACACTGCTATCTGTCTCGCTTACTCTGACAATTAAAATTTGCTTATAGATATTCAATAATTTTTCTTCCTTTGCTTTTTGTGAGCAACCCACGCAAACACAAAGAAGTAATAAAATAGTAGCAATTTTAGTAATTTGTTTCATTATATTTTTATTATATATTTTATATTTTTTCAAAATTAGGGAATACGATATAATTGAAAAGAATTTTAAGATGTAAAGTTATTTTAAATTTAGAATATTTCATTAAAAATATTATTTAATGTTTTTTCATCATAATTACCGTTTCCAGAACAAGGAATCTCGAGATTTCGAAGTATGTTTTTAAATCTCGTATAACCATTCTTACTCCTTAATTCAACCCAATATATGTTTAGATTGTCAAGTTGATTTTTATTTGTAATTGAAAGTTTATCAGCAATAAATACTTTACTATCCCTTGCTATTACAGCATCAGCACTTTCAGGATTTCCCTTACCCATTAATTTTACTTCGCATTTATAATTATTGTTATTTTGTATAAGATAAAAGTCAATCTCTCTATCAAAAGATGAAATGTCCTTTTTATTTTTGCCTTTTAATTTAATTGCATAATATTTATTAGGTACATTGAATAATTTACATAGAGTTTGCATCAGAGGTTTTTCAACTCTTTTACCTGCTGTGCTCCATAAACCACCTCTTAATGCAGCTCTTTTGACAGCTAATGTATTTATTACGACCAAGCTTTCACTTAAATTTAATTCTACACTAACTTTATTAAATTTTATTGTTAGTGTCAAATTAAAATCATTCTCTTCTTCGACAAGTGAACTAATTGTAGCATAAAGTTGCTCATAATGCTGATTAGAAGCTTCGATTACAATTTCGCGATTTGCAGAATTGTACATATTAGATATGGTTTTTTTATTTAATCCTGCATTAATTGCAATTTCTTCAGTTTTCAAATTCTCCGAAAGAAATTCTTTCTTATACCAATCGACAGTAATGTTTTCATTGTTTAATTTTGCGGTAACAACAAGTTTAAAGAAATCAATTACATATTGCAGAAATTCAGCATTTATCAATGTGATAATTTCTACTCGATAATCTTCCCCTTTTAATAATTTGATGATTATATTTTTAACAACTTGGTCTGTTAATGTCATTGATGTTCCTTAATAATATTATTAAATTCATCATAAGTATAGAATTTTTGGTCAAATTCCGAATTGAAAAAATCATTTTGTTTTAGATTTTCCTTAATTCTTTCAAAATACTTTTTAGAAATTTCTGTCATAAAATAATATCTTCCTAGTGTTTGCGCAGCTTTTCCCAATGTTCCACTGCCTCCGAACGGGTCGAAAACTAAATCATTTTTAAATGAATAATATTTCAATACTCGAACACATAATTCTATGGGAAAAACAGCTGTATGGGTTTTATCAAATGTTGGATCAATATACCATACATTAGTCCTATCGATTTCATTAAGAACTTTGCTTTCAGCTACTGTCTGATCATCATATTGTCTTATATTCCAATCAATTAGTTTGTTGGTCTTTTTCCGATAAACCATTAAATATTCAGTAATCGCATTTGGTTTATATGCAAGTGGTTTTCTATGTTGGCGAAATCCTGAATTTCTATCCTTAGCGCTTCCTTCAGGTTTTAGCCAAATAATATCATCAACAAATTCCCAACCCATTTCGATTAAATATGGATGAATATCAAAAGGTATTGGATAGCGTATACTTGAGTGTTGGCGACTTACACGTGGTATAATAATAGGTGAAGTATTTAATACTAAAAATCTTCCTTCCTTTGTTATACGATGAACTTCTTTAAAAACGTTTCTCAAAAATTCTAAATATTCATGATAACTTTGATAAATTGAATAATCTCGAGCATTATAGTATGGAGGTGAAGTAAAAGTAAGATGTACTGATTCATCGGGTATCAATTTAATAATATCGAGCACATCTCCATTAACGACAGTATTTTTCAAATAATCGGGTGATTTTGTATGTTCTTCAGTATTTTGTTCTTTTGAATTATGAAAAAATTCATCTTCAATTACACCCTTAATTATTTCATTTGGATGATTAATTAATTTCTTAAGCTCCGCATCGGCTTGGACATCTCCTTTAAATACTAATAGTCCTCTTATTGATTGTAATATAACTTTTGGGTCTGGATCATTTAATCTCTCAATAAGAAAAGGTATTGATTTTTTATTTTTCATTCTGCCAATAGAAGAGACTGCTTCCCTTCTCACCATAGTACTTTCATCAGAGACAGATATTTCTTTTAATATATCAATATAGGCTTCATCACATAGTTTACCAATATTTTTTACAGCTAATAAACGAATTTTTTCACTTTTATGTCTTGTCAAGGAGATAAAATACTTTCCATCAAATTTATCAGGTAATTTTCCTAATTTTTCTAACACAAAACTTAAAGTTTTGACACCATTATGAGGGTCAAGATATTTATTTAGATCGCCATTATTTAAATTTTTTATAATATTGATATCCTCTTTTGTCATTTTTGATTTTATGTATCTATATTCTTAAACTATGGTAATTATTTTTTTCAAAATTAGTGATTTATAATATATTATTTTATCTTTTCTACCCTCCTAACTTTCCATTTATATTATCCTTAATTTTTTATATTTTTTTTAGGGTTATTCATATCATTTTTATTTATAATTTTGTATTTGCAGTTTTCACATTATTAATTAAACATTTTGAGGTAGTTATGAAATTATTGATTTCTGATGGTATGAGTAAGGAAGGTATTGAAATCCTTCAAAATGCAGGTATTGAAATATTAAACCAAAAATTCACACCCGAAGAATTGCTTAAGGTTATTGGCGATTATGATGGAATTCTTGTTCGTTCCGCTACAAAAGTCACAAAAGAAGTTATAGATGCAGGAAAAAATTTAAAAGTTATCGCTCGTGGTGGCGTTGGTCTCGATAATGTCGATGTAGAATATGCAAAACAAAAAGGCATCAAGGTAATGAATACCCCTGGTGCATCTTCAATTTCTGTTGCTGAGCTTGCCATTGCTCATATGTTTGCTATCGCAAGATTTCTTTATAAGAGCACTGCCGAAATGAAAGCAGGCAAATGGCCTAAAAAAGAATATAGTGAAGGTTTTGAATTAACTGGCAAAACTCTCGGTATAATTGGCATTGGAAATATTGGTAAAGAAGTTGCTAAACGCGCACTTGGATTGGGAATGAAAGTAATTGCTTATGATCCTTATGTGACCACAATTGATATGAATGTCAAACTTGTTAGCAAAGATGAATTACTTGCCCAATCTGATATAATTACACTTCATATTCCAAAGCAAAAGGATGGCTATGCTATTGCAGCACCTGAATTTGAAAAAATGAAAAATGGTGTTGTGCTTATTAATTGTGCCCGTGGTGGTGTTGTTTCCGAGGAAGATTTATTAAATGCTCTGAATTCAGGTAAGGTCCGTGCAGCAGGTATTGATGTGTTTGCAAATGAACCTCCAACAGAAGCTCAGAAAGAATTAATCAATCATCCAAATGTAAGCTTAAGCCCTCATATTGGTGGTTCGACTCCCGAAGCACAAACACGTATTGCAATTGAAATTGCTAATAAGATTGTTGATGCATTTAAAAATTTGAATTGAGGATAATATGGCTGTCTTCAAACCGTTCCAAGCATATCGACCGAAACCAGAGCTAGCAGCAGAGGTTGCTTCCAAACCCTACGATGTTTTATCAAGCGAAGAAGCCTACCAGGAAGCGCAAGGGCATCCATATTCTTTCCTGCACGTCGGGAAACCTGAAATAGATTTGCCTCGTGATATTGATTTATACGATGAAAGAGTTTATCTGAAAGCGAAGGAAAATCTGGATAAATTATTAAAAGAAAGAGTGCTAGTGCCCGATGATGGCAGATATTTCTATTTATATAGTTTAACAATGGATGGGCGAACACAAGATGGTTTTGTTGGCGTTGCATCTGTTGAAGATTATTGGAATGATGTAATCAAAAAACATGAAAAAACCCGCAAAGATAAAGAAGAAGATCGAGCAAATCATATTCGCTATACTCGTTCGCATTCGGGACCGATTTTCCTTACTTTCCGCGATGAGCCGAATTTGCTAAATATAATCAAACAAATTAAAGCTAATAAGCCTGAAGATGATTTTATTGCAGCTGATGGTGTCCGCCATCAAGTGTGGGTTGTCAAAGATGCCACATTAATTAGCAAAATTGAAGAACAATTTGCGAAAATACCAAATCTCTATGTTGCAGATGGACATCATAGGTCAGCTGCGGCGGCAATAGTAGGCAGAGAAATGAAAGAAGCAAATCCAAATCACCTCGGCGATGAGGAATACAATTACTTCCTTGCTGTTGCCTTCCCCGCTTCACATTTACGAATACTAGATTATAATCGCGTTGTGAAAGATTTGAATGGATTGAACGAATCACAATTTCTAGAAAAATTAAGAGATAATTTCACTCTTGAAAAATCATCTTCTCAAGTAAAACCCAGCCATAAAGGGCAATTTGGAATGTATCTTAACCATCAGTGGTATAAATTAGATGCAAAACCCGAAATTCTTGATGTTCCCGATCCTGTGGAAAAACTCGATGTCTCAATTTTACAAAAATATGTGCTATCGCGAATATTAGGCATCGAAGACCCACGTACTGATAAACGAATTGATTTTGTTGGAGGA
>JGI11944J13513_1001644_pt1 | contig 17410 bp, 16 predicted proteins | sample TerdegcoTASludge_FD_13513 | JGI IMG/M metagenome (IMG submission 13513) | reverse complement strand
AAATAAAGGATGCAACTTCTCAAGCAGCTTCTGGAGCAATGGGAACAGATGAACGTATAGCTCTTGCTAAATCTGCATATCGACTTGCTCAGCAAATTCAAACAGTCGTGGATACTACCGTCTTCGGTGGTCGTCAGCTTTTGGACGGAACATTTTCAGTAGATTTTGTAATTGGCTCAAATGCTTCTAATTCCTTAATGACATTAGCAGTTGATATGACTTTTACTAATCCAGAATTTAATGTGGAGAGCAATAACTTCAATTTGAATGCTTCAAGCACGACTTCATTTGCTGGGATAAGCGGACTTGATATGACATCATTTAATTCAATTACATCAACTGATCTTGGATTATTTAGTACATCTCAAATCACAATTACACTTACAAGTCTCGCTAATGCAATTAATAATGTAAATAAGGTTGCAGCATTTGTTGGTGGGATTGTAAATCGATTGGATTCTCAAGAAGATATTTTGAAGGGACAAATTACAAATTATAATGCAGCAATTTCACGAATTGAAGATGCCGACGTCGCAAAAGAGCAATTGGAATTAGTTAAATCGCAATTCTTGCAACAATCGTCTCTAATATCTCTTGCTCAAGCAAACCAAAATCCTTCTTCGTTTTTGCAATTAATTAGAGGAACTTAAGGGCTAAAATAAATATTATATTTAGAATTTGGTTTTTCTTCAAGTATCTTTTCTTTGGTATCATCCAATTTCCAAAAGAAATCAAGATGTGCGCGGTTTTGAATTTCATTAATACTGACAAGATGATTTTTCAATAAATCCGTCGATGGTGTGTATTGGTCAAAAATAAAACCAAAAACCTCTAATCCTGTTTTAAGAGGAATTGCAATAATTTTCCAATAACCGCTTGGTACTTTATGAGGTTCATCTGCTGCGGGAAGCTCGGGCATATATGTTTCATAAAGCGGTCCCGTCATAACATAAATAGAATCGTACCGCATTACAAGTGCGCGTTCCTTATCTTCTAATTTTTTCCATAATCCTCGATTCAAAGTAGCTTTCTGTGGAGTGATATTAGATAAATAATTCGTTTCATCAGCATATATAGTGCCTTTAAAATTGGCGAGTGGTGCTTGATGCCCTCGATCGTATTTATATATTTTGTAAGCATCTTTATAATCGGGTGGTTCTAATGTTCTTGAAGGCTTTAATAATGGATCTGCTTTCCAATTTCTCTCTGTTATCGAAGGACCATTTATCTCGCTTTTATCTAAACGGTAGCAAACCCAATCTGCAAATTTTGTTGTACCATTATTGCTTAATGCGTATATTTCTCTTTTAATTAAATCGTTTGTTGCGGGTGCTCCCGCTGGGTATCCATCAATAAAATGCTTACACTCTATATCAGGATATTGTGCATAAAGTGCTGAATAAAAAAATAGAATTATAAAGAATGATTCAAGGTATTTGCAAAATTTTTTCATTTTATTTAGCAAAAATTTATACAAAATTAAAAACAATATACTTGAATTTATTCATATTCAATATTCATATTCAATATATTCATTATGCTTAATAAATCTTATTTTCGTCAATTAATATATAAATTTATTAATTATGGACAAGGCAATTATACTATTAAGTGGTGGAATGGATTCCGCTGTAGCTTTAGCTGAGGCAATTAACAATGGATTTGACATTGCAGCACTACATTTAAATTATGGACAAAGAACCCAAAAACGCGAATTGCAAGCATTTTCTGATTTATGTAATTATTATTCAATTCAAGAAAAATTAGTTGTAGATATTGAATATTTGAACCAAATCGGTGGAACAAGTTTAATTGATAAATCTATACCAGTTCCCAAAAATACAATAAGCCAAAATAAAAATGAAAATTTTCAAAATGATAATTTGAAAAATAGCATAAATTCAATTAATAAAATTCCAAGCACTTATGTCCCCTTCCGCAATGGAAATATTTTAGCAATTGCTACAAGTTGGGCAGAAATAATCAATGCAAATGCAATATATATAGGTGCAAACACAATAGATTCGAGTGGATATCCCGATACAACTGCTGAATTTCTAAGTGCTTTTGAATTAGCTGCAAATCTTGGAACAAAATTTGGTTTGAGTGGAGAGCGTAAATTGAAAATCTATTCCCCCTTGATTAATTTTTCAAAGAAAGATATAGTGTTGCATGGTATAGAATTGGGAGTACCTTTTGAATTAACTTGGAGTTGCTATGAGGATAATGAAATTGCTTGTGGGGAGTGCGAGTCTTGTTTGTTGAGATTACGTGGATTTCGGGAAGCGGGCGCCATTGACCCGATTCCCTATAAGTGAGCTACATTTGAGCTTTGAGATCTAAATTGTCAATATCGGTAGTTTTGAGATGTTGTATTTCTTTTTCTGTTAATCTTTTACCACCAATAAAGCGTTTTGCATAATATTCTGAATTAAGCGAGGCAACTGCAACGCCATATCTAATGCCTGCGTGGGCAAATAAGCCATCCCCAAGGTAAATACCAACGTGTGAGGGAAAGCTTCGACTATAAGTATGGAAAAATATTAAATCTCCGAATTGCAAATCAGATGGATTTTTTATTTTAACTCCATAATTAAATTGCTCACGTGCAGTGCGTGGTAATACAATATTGGCAACATCTTCATAAATCATTCGTGTGAATGCTGAGCAATCAAGTCCTTTTGTTGAAACTCCACCAAATCGATAAGGAGTGCCGAATAATGACATAATTCGATTAAGCATATCCGATTTACTAATACCCGCTGCGGTATAATCTTCTTCGACTAGCGCTAACCATAGCATTTGGAAGCTTTCTGCATCATATTTGAAATTATCTTCCCGCTCAAGCTCAGTCAAATCTTCACCTTCTTCACCTATAATTTGATGATTCTCATCAATTGTGACCATATCAGTAGAATCGACAATAAAAGGAGTTAGATTTGCCATTTGCGAAAGTTCATCGCTTTGTCTCATAATATCAATAGATATTTTTTTGGAAGCTACTTTTGAGGTTGTCGATCGCTTCTTTGAAGTCGAGGAGTGCTTCTTTTTAGCATAACTTTGATCGACTGTTCCCATCAGAACAAGAGCGATTACAATCAAATATGTAAGTAATTTTTTTTGGGTAATGCTTGTTGGAGCCATATTCCTCCCAATTTTTATTGTTCAACAAAATTTATAAAAGAGACAAAATTCTACATTCGCTTTTTTTAAAAAAAGCAAATTAATAATAAATTTTAAAAAAGCAATAGTTTTTTAAAAAAAATTTTTACAGTGTATAAAAAATTATACACTTTTTATGTGAGGGATTATTGATTATATCTATCTTGAAATTCTTTTATGATGGGATTATTAGAGGTTTTGAATTCTGTGAGGTCGCCATCAAATATTTTCTCTCCATCATTAAGCATTGCAATTTTATCTGCAATTCGATATACACTAAATAAATCGTGGGTAATTACAATTGAAGTTACTTTTAATTGTTTTTCAACTTCAATTATTAAATTATCAATTTGCTCGCTTGTGACAGGGTCTAATCCAGTCGTGGGCTCATCATAAAAAATATATTCAGGATTGCCAACCAATGCCCGAGCAAGCCCCACACGTTTTTTCATACCACCCGAAAGTTCCGAAGGCATCATATTACGTATGCGATTCCATTCTTGTTCATATTCTTCTTTATTTACATTCCCATTATGAGGAAGCAATTGTACAGCTTCTAGTACACGCTTTGCTTGGGTATCCAAATAATTTGTATCTCGAATGCCCTGCTCATATAAACCGAGAACTATATTCCCATAAACATTATATGAATCAAGCAATGCGGAGCTTTGAAAAACAAACCCCATCCGTTTACGTACTTCATAAAGTTCCTTTTGGCTTAATTTGGGTATCTCTTTATCATCGACAAATACTGTTCCTTTATCGGGTTTCAATAATCCGACAATATTTTTAATTAAAACGCTTTTTCCTGAACCCGATTTACCAATAATGCAAGTCGTTTGCTTTGGTGGAATTTGTAAGTTAATATCTCGTAGCACAATTTTGCCACTAAACGATTTGCACAGGTTTATTACTTCAATCATAACTTTTAAAAAAAATAATTGACGTATATAAATTGATTTTTTTTAATTTGCTTTTTTATTTTTTTCGAAAATGAAACATATTTTTTAAAAATATATAATTTTGAATAATATAAAGAAATATAAAGAATAATTATGAAACAAAGAAATTTAACATTTATCGCGGTTTTTTTGTTATTAGCAAGTATTCTAACGCCATCGCAAATTTTTGCTCAAAGTGAAAATCAATCCTCAGAAGAATATTATCCTGCCCCGGTGCTATTTGCAAAAGAAAAATCAATATTTGGTGATATTGGATATTTTGGTCCTGGCGGCCTCTCCCTTGGTGTTGGAGCAAGATATTGGTTTGCAAGCTTAGAATTAGGTCTTTCGGGATTTGCTAAAAGTGTCCCGAATTATTCAATGAATTCTTATGATGTGAAAATCACACCATCCCAACCACTACCCGCAGGATATGTTGAAGATAAATACACCAAAATTCTTGTTACTGCTGATTTAGGCTTCTATGTTGATATATTAGATCCTTTTATAATTTTTGCTTCTGTCGGATTTTATTCCCAGCAAGATACAATTCTGGCAAAAGAATTTAATTCCGACGTTCGATATTATTATAAATACTATAATTCATCGGGAGTAGCATTTGGGATTGGTGCCAATTATGTTTTAAACGATGTATTTGAGATTGGATTAGGTTATCATACAAAGCGAGGTGTATTTGCCCGTGTTACGTATTACTGGTTCTGATATTAAATCTATAACAAAAAAAATATGGGATAAGCTTCACTCGCGAGGCATATTTCTATCTTTTTTTATTGCATTAGCTTTATGGTTTTATGTGAGTTTAAATAACCAATATACCACATTTGTCTCTGTGCCATTGGATATAATTATGGATGAGGATCTCGCAATCGAAAATATTATACAACCCAATATCAAAGTAGAAGTACGTGGAACAGGTTGGGAATTATTTAATTTAATGTATTTTAATAATTCAAAAATATGCCTGGTAGATTTACGAAATCTTCCACAAAATACAAAATCTTATGAATTAACATATTCAAAATTGAGCCAAAGCCTTGCTGCAATGGAGAAAGTGGAAATTAGAAAAACTAATCCTGAAAGTATAAAATTGCAAATTTCACAAATTTCAAAAAAGACCGTTCCAATTAACCCCGATATTTCACTCGACCTACGATATGGATTTACAATTGTAGGACCTATTGAATTAAGACCTGATGTCGTCGAAATTAAAGGCTTTGCGGGAATTATCGATTCTATTCATAGTATTTCTACAGTTCATAAGGAAATTTCAGATGTGCATACTGATATTTCTCAAGTTATAGCAATAAAGGATACTTTGCCTAAAATAATAAAAATTAATCCAAAACAGACTATTTTCCAAGTAAATGTCCAATTAAAGTCAGGTCTGACAATTGAACAAATTCCAGTGAAAATATCAATTGGTGAATTGCCAGAGGGACATCAAATTATGCCCAGATTTGTCAAAATTTATCTTGAAGGAGGCGTAGAAGAATTAGCTGATTTAGATATTACCTCTTTTACAGCATCAATATCTCAGGATAAAATCAAGAATGATACAACAGGATTAATAATTCCTGAGATTAATATCCCGAAAAATTTAAAATTAGTAAGTATTGACCCACCTTATATTTATCATTTTATTAAAAGAACTGAACATTAAAATGGAATTAATATAAATCACTATAATTTTATTATAAATAAATTCTAACAGCATTAAATTATATAGGGTGAATTACTTTCTGAACTTTACCGATAATACGGAATTTATCAGTTGGAAGAACGTGAATTTCGTTATAATCAGGATTTGCAGGTATAAGCGTTATATTATTCTGGTTTAGATTAATTTGTTTCAAGGTCCAATTATCATTAATTGAGGCAATTACAATTGAATTATGGAGATTATTAAAAGATTTTTCAACAAGCACATAATCTCCATCTTCAATATCAGCGCCAATCATTGAATTGCCATGGACACGCATCAAGAACTTATTTGTTTGCTTTTCCTTCATAATCTTTGTAGTGTTAAATATTGAATTTAATAGTAAAAATCATACCAAACAAATAAAGAAAGCACAATTTCGTTAATTTTTTATTATGTTAATACTTGCAATAGAAAGCTCTTGTGATGAAACCTCAATCGCTGTTGTCGATGGAAATAAAATATTGAGCAATGTTATATCTTCTCAATTTGTGCATTCAAAATATGGCGGGGTAGTGCCTGAAATTGCTTCACGTGCACATCTGAGAATTATTAATGAAATATATCATCAATCATTAAAAGAAGCGACGGTAAGCATAGAAAATATTGACGCAATTGCTGTGACTAATCAGCCTGGCTTATTAGGTTCATTGATTGTAGGCGTAAATTTTGCGAAAGGTTTAGCATTAAAATTTAATAAGCCAATCATACCGGTAGATCATATTGAGGGGCATATTTATTCAGGATTTTTGGAGGATCCTACTCTTGAATTTCCCGCAATTGCAATGGTAGTCAGCGGTGGGCATACTGCTATATTCAAAGCTGATTCCTTTAATCAATATACAACATTGGGGCTTACCCGAGATGATGCAGCGGGCGAGGCATTTGATAAAATTTCAAAATTGCTCGGACTTGGCTATCCTGGTGGTCCCATCATTGATAAATTAGCGAAACTTGGTAATCCTCAGGCGTTCAATTTTCCCCGTACAATGTATAATAGCAATGATTATGATTTCAGCTTTAGCGGACTTAAGACATCATTTAAAAATTTTCTAGAACATAATTATGATAATCATCCACCAAAAGAAATCATTCCTGACCTTGCCGCCTCGGTGCAATCAGCAATTGTCGATGTATTAATTAAAAAAGTATTTGCAGCTTCTGATGAATATAATATCAAGAATATTGTAATTGGAGGAGGGGTTTCTGCAAATTCATTTTTAAGAGAGCAAGCATTTGCAAAGGCACAAGCGGAAAATAAGCGGGTTGTTTTCCCAGCAATTACATTATCTATGGATAATGCTGCTATGATTGGATTTCTTGCGGATAAAAAGCTATCTGAGCTTGGAGGCGATGCATTTCGAGATTTTACTTTTATTTGTGGAGCAAATTCATTGCGATCGAAGTATCCAAAGAAAAAGAAAATTAACTTAATTAATAAGAATTATTAAATTTGATTGAAAATTTCTATCAAATTATTAAATTGTATTTTTAAAATTTGTATGATTAAAATAGATGGATTTTGATAAAATTGTTGAACCAATTCAAGATGAATTAAAAAGATTCGAAAAATTTTATAATGCACAACTTAATTCAGATATTCCTTTACTGAATACAGTACTACGTTATCTTACAAAATCAAGCGGGAAACATCTCCGTTCTACTCTGGTTATATTAACCTCGTCACTTTTTGGCGACGTTACGGAACGCACTTTTATTGGTGCAGCAATGGTAGAAATCCTGCACAACGCCACACTTATTCACGATGATGTGGTTGATGAATCCTCAGAACGCCGTGGATTGCTTTCCGTCAATGCAGTATGGAGAAACAAAATTGCTGTGCTTGTCGGCGACTATTTGCTTGCAAAAGGTCTGATGATCTCAGTTGATAATAATGAATTCGATTATCTTCACATAACTAGCCAGGCAGTGAAGACTATGAGCGAAGGCGAATTGCTTTCTCTCGAAGCATCGCGCAAACTTGATATTAGAGAGGAGAAATATCAAGAAATCATTCGCAAAAAAACGGCAGTCCTTATGAAGGCATCATGCGAAATTGGCGCCATTGCAGCAAATCAACCGCAGGAAATGATTGCAAAAATTGGAGAATATGGAGAAAAAATAGGTATGGCTTTCCAGATTCGTGATGATATTTTTGATTATACACAATCAAAAAATATTATCGGCAAACCTGTTGGCAATGATTTGAAAGAACACAAAATCACTTTGCCTCTTATTTATGCATTAAATAATTCCACAAAATCTGAAGTCAAACATATTTTGCATCTCCTTAAATCAAAGAATATTGCAAATAAAGATATTACTTATATTATTGATTTTGTGAAAGATAAGGACGGCGTTGCGAAATCGCAAGCAAAAGCTGAGTTTTTTGCTAATGATGCTAACGAATCATTAGATGGTATAAAGGATTCCTCGATAAAAAATTTGTTAAAGGAATTCTCTTATTATGTTGTCAACAGATCTAAGTAATATATAATAAAGATACTTTATAATTTGCAGGAGGAAATCAATACAATTGGAGAAAGATTTAACCCCGATTTTTTTGGTCGAAGCTGAAAAGTCGCTCGAAGCGGGCAATTTTGATAGAGCAATCGAACTCTGCAAACGTGGTATTGAGTATTTTCCTGATTATTATCTTGGATATGTAATTCTTATTGAATCTTACGAATCAGTTGGAAATTATGAGGAAGCTGATAAAATTTATCAGGAAGCTTGTGTCAAATTTGCCACTAATCTTTTCTTTAAACAAATTGCTCGACGACGTGATAAATATGGAACTTTGATTAATTCAAAAAATCGAGAACCTAACGAACTTATATCAGATTCAATTCCCGCTATACAAATTGAAAATCCTCCCGCAATTGAAAAGGATTTTCTCAATATTCCGGAATTTTCTGAATATAAAGATATAATTTTAGAGGAATTATCGGCTAATGATATTGATTTAATACCTGGACTTAATTTCTTGCCTTTTAAAATTCCAAACCATAATCAAAAAATTACAGATTTGCAACTATTCTATGATCATATCTCAAAAGATATTCCAAATATTGAAATATATTTGGATAAACCAATAGAAAATAATGAAGTCGAACATAATTTTGCAAAAGGAGCGCTTGAGGTTGATGAAAATGTTTCTGAATTCAATCTGCCAAATATTATCCCAACCGAGACCCTTGCTGAAATTTACGTACGACAAAATAAAATTTCCGAAGCAATAGATATTTATGAGCAATTATGTGAGATAAATCCCGAAAAATCAACTCATTATAATGAACAAATTGCTAAACTCAAACACTAAGCTAATCAATGACATTGGAAATGCAAAAAAGCGATTGGAAGAAAATTCTAAAGGATAACTTTGGGCTCGATGATTTTCGCCCACACCAAAAAGAAATAATCAATTCAATTATAGCGGGCAGAGATACTCTTGTTGTGGCACCAACGGGTGGCGGAAAATCTCTTTGCTACCAATTTCCAGCTTTGATTATGGAAGGCACAGCACTTATTGTTTCCCCACTGATTTCTTTAATGAAAGACCAAGCGGATGCATTACAAAAAAATAATATACCTGCAACATATATTAATAGCACACTTTCGGGTAATGAGCAAGCAAAAAGATTAAACGATTTAATTAACAATCAATATAAAATTGTATATTTTGCCCCTGAACGATTATCAAGCAGTGCATTTATCGAGGCATTGAAAAAATCGAATATTTCATTTATTGCTGTTGATGAAGCTCATTGCATTTCCGAATGGGGACAGGATTTCAGGCCTCAATATCGGAAAATAACGACAATATTCAATTATATAAAGCGAGTGCCTATTGCGGGATTTACAGCAACTGCAACACAAGATGTACAGCAAGATATAATTTCGAATTTGGAAATGAGAAATGCTAATGTTTTTGTGCTTGGATTTAAACGTGAAAATTTAATTTTCCATACTGAGGAATGCTCTAACAAAACAGAGCGGCTGATTTCACTTTATCACTCAATGGAAAAAGGTTCAATGATAATTTATGCTGGCTCGCGGAAACGAACAGAGGAAATTGCAGAAGAATTGCAGGAAAATCAAATCAATAGCAAATCATACCATGCGGGAATGGAGGACACCCAACGCAAGCAAATTCAAGAAGAATTTTTAAATAATGAAATTAATGTAATTGTTGCAACAACAGCATTCGGTATGGGTATTGATAAAGCTGACGTCAGAATGGTTGCTAATGTCTATTTGCCCTTAACTTTGGAAGAATATTATCAGGAAGCTGGCCGCGCAGGACGTGATGGATTGCCATCGGATTGCTATTTACTTTATTCAAATGATGATGAAAAATTGCAAAACTATTTCATTCGTGAGCAATTCCCTAGCCTAAATGAATCTCGAAAAATTTATAATGCACTCTTTGATTATTTATGTAAACAGGAGACAATTGACAATTTTCTGCCTGGCAAGCTTATCAATTTTGCTAATATGTTCAATATTTCAGAAAAAAAACTATATTCAATTTTAAAAGTATTCCAAAAAGCTGGAATATTGCGGGTCTATGATGAGGAAAAAGTAATAAAAATACGTATAAATACTTACCTTGATAATTTTAATGAAATTGTAAGCAAGTTTAATAGCAAAAGAAAAGAAATAATTAATAAAATACTATCATACCGCAATAATGATACAAATGAATTAATTGAGCTACCAATAGCAAAAATTGGCAGGGATTTGGATTTGACGCTTGATGAAATTGAGGAACATTTGCATTCATACGAAATATTTAATTTAATTGATATTGACCAATCGGCAATTCTTTCAGGTATAAAAATACTTCGACCTCGAATGGAAAACGAGGTAATTTCATCAGTACTTCATGAAATTCTTGATCGAAAAAGGTTGGCTTTAAAAAAGGTGGATATTGTCCGACAATATGCCAATACAGATAAATGCAAGCAACGTTTTATTATGGAATATTTTGATAAAAAATCTCATTATGAGGATTGTGGTGTATGCTCATCTTGCAAGCAATCAGGCAAGAAATATATGAAAAAAATCATTGAAAAAGCACAAAATTCAACGCATAATATGGCAGATAAAGCAAGAATTTATCCAAAAAAAGTATATTCAGTCAATAATCCCGATGTGGATGCAGATAAAGTGGAATTAATTAAATCAATGCTTGAAGCTCATAAATGCCTCGATGAAATTGCAAAAGCCTTGGAGATAACTTTGCCCGAACTTGCGTCATTTATCGAAAAAAAAATAAACTCAGGGGAAATATTTCCAAAATTTTGGTTTTTGGACAGAAATTTGTTAAATCAGATATATTTGATAATTAAAAATGCTCCCTATATTCGATTGATACAAATCAGGGAGAGAATTGACTATGAAATTACTCTCCCTGAGTTAAGAATTGCTGTTGCAATTTGTAGAAAAGAATTAAAATCGAGAATGAAATATCAAAAATAATTTAGTCTATATCAAGGCGTCTTTTAATTTTCTCAACATCTTTTGCAAGTTGGCTAAGGTTATGTATAACAGCTTCATTTTTGAAATAAGTTAATCTATCCCGTGCAGGCGAGCCACCATAAACACCTTTTTTTGTGATTGAGCTTGCAACACCTGATTGAGCAATTAATATTACATCATCGGTTACCTCAAAATGGCCTGCTAAGCCTACCTGACCACCAAATCGACAACGCTTGCCCACTTTCACGCTTCCTGCAATACCAACTTGTGCTGCTGCAGCGGTATTTTCACCAATTTCTACATTATGCCCAATTTGGATTAGATTATCCAATTTTACTCCATCAGCAATAATTGTTGAACCAACAAATGCACGGTCAATTGTTGTGTTTGCCCCAATTTCGACATTATTTCCAATTTTTACATTGCCAATTTGTGGAATTTTTGTGTAAGAGCCATCGGGATTTTCAATAAATCCAAATCCATCGGAGCCAATTACTGCACCGGAATGAATCAAGCAATTCTCTCCAATTTCTGTATCTTGATAGCAAACGCAATTAGCATGCAATACAGTTCCGCGTCCAATTTTACAATTTTCATAAAGCACAACATTTGGCTTTAGCACAACATCATCGGCAATTTCTACATTATCGCCAATCCAGCAAAATGCACCAATTGAAGCTTTGGGCGAAATCTTCGCACTTTCGCTAATTAGAGCAGTTGGATGAATCCCTATTGAAATTTCTTGCTTTGGAGCAAACAATTCAACAAGATGTACAAATGCAAAAAATGGATTTTCTACTTTTATAAAAGCTTGATTTTCTTTTGGTTGAGCATTTTCATCTTTTTTAATAATAATACAGGTAGCCTCATTATTTTCAAAATACTTTCGGAATTTTTCATCAGAAAAAAATGTTATATCACCTTGGCCGCTTTGCTCAATACGATTGAAATTTGTTATAGGTGTGCTAGTATTGCCAACAATAACACCATCGATTAATTTAGCAATTTCTTCTACTAAAATATTCATAATCTCATTTACTTATTTAACAGGTTTATTAGTTTTTAAATCTGTGGAATCGGGTGGATTGTTTTGTTCAAATTGGCGCTCGTCAGATGGCTGAGATTGCTTAGTTCTTGGATTTTGGGGTTGAGTTCGAGATACACGACGTGGTGCAACTGATTCCTTCTTTTGATTTGCGGGATCTTTTGCAATCTTTTCCTCTAACTGGGCTTCCAATTCCTTTACATCAACACCAAGCTCACGTAAAACATCAACCGTCAAGTCATATTTGAAATTGACATAAGCTAATGGCTGAACGCTTTGGTCAAAGACAATATCGAAATTCCGCTTATTTGCAACCTTTTGAACCGCAGCAGATATTTTTTGGTCAACAGGCAAAAGGATTTGTTTTACCATCTTATCATATTCACCACCAGGGCCAAATTTAGATTTTGAATACGCATCCGCATTTGTTTTCAATTCCTTTAGTTGTTGTTCTTTTGCCGCTTTTTCTGCATCAGTCCAAATCAGACGATTTTTATTTATATCGAATTCCAAATTGCTGATATTTGTTTGCATTGTAGCAAATTCCCGCTTCCATTCATCAACAAAAGATTGAATACGTTGTTCTGCCTGTTGCGCTTCGATAAAATTATCTCTTATTGTTTGAGAATTAATAAATCCAACGCGTTGCGCTTGTAAAGTAAATGGAATTAGTCCAAGAGAAATTAAAATCCAAAATTTTTTCATTATAAAATTATAAATATTAATTAGTGCCGCGTTTGATTACGTCTAGTACTTTATATGTTATATCGAGCTTCTCATCGTAATACAATAATGCTTGTGACGTTTTATCAAATACAAGATTGATTTTTTCATCCTTTGAAACTTGTTTGATAGATTTAAGTATTTTTTCTCTTATTGGTGCAAGATATTGTTCACGGGCATTTGATAGTTCACCTGTCTGTCCAAATTTTTGTTCTTGATATTGAAGCAATTGTAAATTCATTTGCTGCAATGATTCTTCTTCTTTTTGTTGTTGGTCAACGGTCATTACCGATCTTCTTTTTTGATATTGAGATAATTTATCATCAAGGTCCTTCTTCATTGCTAAGAGCGAATCCTGCCATTTTTTTCCAATATCATTCAACTTCTTATCAGCTTCAACTGCTTCAGGCATTTCTTTTAAAATAATTTCGAGATCAACAACCCCAACTTTAAGTGGCTGAGGAGCTTGTGATTGCTGTGCATTAGCTGGTATTTTCAAAAGCAATGCAAATACGAAAATTGATAAAATTTTAATTAATTTTTTATTCATTTTTATTTCCCTTTGTGTTTTTTATAAATATCAAATTTAAATATAATTTATATAATAATTATTATTGTTGCCCAATATTGAATAAGAATTGCCAACCTGAGGGTTTTGTCGCTCCGTAAACAGGATCAAATCCATACCCATAGCTAAATCCTATCATACCCAAAGGCATAATATATAATTGCACGCCAATACCAGCTGACCTTCTCAAATTGAAAGGATCCGTCTTGCGGAAGGATTGCCAAATGTTCCCAGCTTCTGCAAATGCATAAAAATAGATGGGATATGGATCCATTGTTACCGCAAAGCGGAGTTCCGTTGTATACTTTGAAAGTACATAACTTCCATCATCAGGTCCAAAGCTTCTTTCAGTATATCCCCGCATTGGTGTTACTCCCCAAATACTTATTCCACTACCCCCCATATAATACCGTTCTATCGGTGGTATCGTCGAATCCGATTTTAATCCAACAATATATCCCCATTTTGAACTGAGCATAAGTACCAATCGATCTTGGCCTTTTATCTGCATAAGTGGATTATAAATATCGAAACCAATATCTGTTTTGAAATAATCAGTTTTCCCAATTCCTAGTGCGCCCATTGCAAAAGTATTTGAAAATGTAAATTTTGAACCTATTGAAGGAAAGAATTGATTATTTAAACTAATTCGTGTGAATTGTTGAGAAATTGCAACCTCCAATCCAGGAATGAAACTTGATTGTGTGGTTTCATCAACATCATTATACATAACTCGAAAATCCCAATCACCACGCCAATAATCATCAGGCCATTTAAATCGACGCCCTAAATTTATCGTTCCGCCCGACCTTCGCATATAAAAATAATCAGAATAACGTGTATCAAATAAGTTAAATCCTAATGTTGTCGGTTCATCATATAGCCATGGCTCTATAAACCTTAACGAAAATGTCTGATATCTATTAAGCTGACCAACTTCAACATTTAAATTTAATACCTGCCCATTTCCACCTCTAAATGGTTCTGCAAGAGAAAAATTATTAAATGTTAAACCAATAGATGCTGTTAAACCAATAACTCCGGCATATCCAATAGAAGCATTGAAAGTATCAGTCGAGCGTTCCTCAACATTATACACAATATCCACACTTGTGTTATCTATTTTCGATGGTGCAACATTTGGTTGCAATTTTTCAGGATTGAAATAATTAAGCAACCCCAATGCACGAATGCTTCGTATTACTGCTGAACGGTCAAAATAATCGCCTGGCATTGTGAAAAGCTCTCGTCGGATGACTTTATCCTTAGTCTTTGTGTTCCCAACAATATCAACTTTACCAATTTTAAATCTTTGCCCTTCATAAACATAGACTTTTATATCTACTGAATCTGATGCGACATGCACTTCATTTGGTATAAAGCGGGCTTGCAAATATCCATTATCAAGATAAAGCGATGCAGCATCCGATTGTTCTTCATTACCTTCAAGATTCTTTTTAAATTTTTCTGCATCATATACATCACCTTTTTTGAAATTTAGACGATTTCTCAGCAATTCATCAGGATAAATTGTGTTGCCTTCAAAATCTATATTGCGGACAAAATATTGATTCCCTTCTTTTACATTAATTAAAATATTTACCCATCCTTTTTTCATATCATAACTCACTGAATCACTAATTATCTCGCCATCTATGAATCCATTCTTTTTAAAGAATTCATCAAGCAATTTTTTGTCTTCTTGGTATTTTTTCTCATCGAATTTTGCTGAACGCCAAAATTGCCACCAATCTTTTGTCTTAGTCTTTTTAAATGCTTTTGCTAATTTTTTATCTGAAAAATGAGAATTGCCTTCAAAAGTTATCGAATGCACCTTGAATTTTGTGCCTTCATCTATAAACAAATATAAATCTACATAATTCTCTAAATCTGTATAACGTACCTCGGGACTGATTTGCGCAAAAGCAAGACCCTCTTTATTGTACGCTTCTTTCAATCGCTTTTTTATCAGCATTGTATCATAATTCGATAAAATTTCCCCTTTATTCTTCTGTACTTCTTTCATTAAATCTTTTGTATTTATTTTCTCATTATCTTTGATAATAATATCATTAATACGAGGATATTCTTCAACTTCAATAACCAAAAATACTCCGCCCTCGGTAATTTTATCAATTTTTATTTTGACTTTATGGAATTGGTTTCTTTTCCATATATTTAATGTAGCTTCTTGAATTTTTGTATCATAAAGTAAATTTATTACATCCCCAATATGTAAGTTTGACAATGTTATAATAGTCTGAGCATCCACAAAATTATTTCCTTCTACGGAAATTCCCAAAATAGTTACGGGTTTGCTGGTGTTTTCCGCAACTTGCGCAAAAGATTGAGTGATACATAGTAATAGGGCAACAAATATACTATAAGTAATACTTTTATACATTGAAAATTTACTTATTCCAGAATTTTGAAAAATTTAGAATCTCACTTTTAATTTGTTTAGAAGTTTTTCCGAACCTGCGTTCCCTTTTGGCGTAATCTTTCAATGCTTCATATAAATCTTCTCTACGAAAATCAGGCCAGAGCTTATCAGTAATAAATATTTCGCCATAAGCCATTTCCCAAAGCATAAAATTGCTCAATCGTAGCTCGCCTGATGTGCGTATCAATAAATCAACGTCAGGTAAATCGCGTGTTTGCAAATATGATGCAAAAAGCTCTTCTGTAATATCCTCAGGAGATAACTTACCACTCCGAACATCTAGAGCAATCATTTGCAACGCACGCACAATATCCCATCGGCTGCTATAGCTTAATGCGAGGGTCAGAGTTAGACCTTTATTCTTTTTGGTTAATTCAATAGCATTAAAAAGCAATTCTTGTACCCCAGTGGGAAGAGCACTTGTTTTTCCAATTGTTTTAATACGTACTTTGTTTTCGTGCAATTCTGCAACCTCTTTCCGCAAATAAAGTTCCAATAATTGCATAAGCCCATTTACTTCTTCGGCAGGGCGATTCCAATTTTCTATAGAAAATGAATATAGAGTTAAATATTCAATACCTAATTGTGAGCAAGCTTTTACAATATCACGTACGCTCTCAATCCCTTGCCTATGTCCTTCATATCTCGATAAGCCTTGTCCCTCTGCCCATCTTCCATTGCCATCCATTATAATTCCAATATGTTGAGGTAATTTCCCTTTTTCCTGAATTTGTAGCTGCAAATTCTTATCTTCCTGGCTTAATTCATTATGCCACATTTTTCCCTTTTATTATTATATCGAATAAAATTACTATTTATCCCTCTTTTTTACTATTAATAAAAAATACTAAATTATGAAAAAAGTAAAAATTACAATTATATATTCGTTTAAAACCGATAATTATTTTGTATTTATATTGATTTATTTTAATTTATTATAGTAGAGACCCCATATATGGCTCTCTTACAATATGTAGAGACGCAAAATTTTGCGTCTCTACGGTGCAAATTCCCCCTTAAAAAAGGGGGTAGGGGGATGTCTCGCAGAGGGCTGAAGCCCTCTGTTGCATAACCTATGTACATTGCAACGGAACACACGTAGGGGCAATTCGTGAATTGCCCCTACAATATGTAAAAACGCAAAATTTTGCGTCTCTACAGTGCAAATTCCCCCTTATCAAAGGGGGCAGGGGGATGTCCCGCAGAGGGCGGAAGCCCCCTGTTGCATAACCTATGTACATTGCAACGGAACACACGTAGGGGCAATTCGTGAATTGCCCCTACAATATGTAAAAACGCAAAATTTTGCGTCTCTACAGTGCAA
>JGI11944J13513_1001630_pt1 | contig 17505 bp, 19 predicted proteins | sample TerdegcoTASludge_FD_13513 | JGI IMG/M metagenome (IMG submission 13513) | reverse complement strand
CTTTTGTAAACTTTTTAAATTTTATCTTCAAAAAATTTTTTCGATTGATTCAAAATATATGGAAAAAATAATGGCGAAGCATAATGACTTGAAGGTATCCAAATTATTTTTGGTTTTCCTAACCTCTCCCATAAATCATAAACTGCTTTTTTTATCATAACAAGATCGAAAAGGCCATTGATAAATAAAACATTTCTTGGATTATTAAAGGATGCATAAGTTAATGGATCGACAAGATACCATACAGTGTTTGTTTCAATTAATTCTCCTTTACTTTTCACCATATCAACATAATTTAAAAAATTTTTTAACTCATTTCTATATGTATCATAATTCAATCCTTGTTTCTTGTAATATCTTCTTGATGATAAACCATATATTCCTTCTCCCATCAATCTTATGACATTCCCTGCTCCCATCAATGAAACTCCCTTTATTATTCTATTATCAACACCCATTAAAAGATTCAATAAGATTGCGCCTAAAGAAAATCCTATACTATATATTTCTTTATCATCTTCTTCGTCATTCAAAAATTGAATAAAATGTCTTAAATCAACAATACTTTGTCTCATTGAAAAGAAATATTCATATTCATCATTACTTAAAAATAATTCTTTAGATTTTACATCTTTTGGCATTCTTTCTCTATGAAATGGTAATGTGATGTATGAGACTCTATATCCATATTTTAAAAAATAAAAAGCTACTGTGTGTTCGAAAAAAGGGACAGCTTCATGAACAGGGTGTATAGCTAAAATATTTTTCTTATCATACTCTTTATTTGGATAAAAAATATATCCATAAACAAAATTATTTTCTTCATATTTCGATGTAATAGATGATCTAAATTTGATTTTTTTATACTCATAATTTCTAATCTTGTCTTTTTTAATTTCTATATCTTTAAAACCTTTTTCATATTCAAAAACATTCTTGATATCTACGATATCCATTCCAATATTAAATTTTATCATAAACCGTTGATTTTTAAACTGGCATATTATTTGCATATATAAATTAGGAGGAAAAGATGTTTGAACTTTCAACAATTTTTTTTATAATAGTAGTTTTAGCAACATTTTTCATCCTAATTTTAGGATTAATATTTTCTATTTATATTGTATATAATAAACATTCAAATGATATTGATGATTTATCAGATAAAGAAAAAAAGATTATAGATGAATCTTCAATAAAAGAAACTGCAAATAAAAATTTGAATCATATCTATTTTTTGTAACTTTTTTACACACATTTAAAAATCCGTATTTAATTTACTCAAAAAATTGCTTGTTAAAATAGATAATGTCAGTTAAAATTAAATTATGATAGAAAGATACATAAAAGATATAAAGATAAAATATGAAAAGGGTGATACTACAGAACCGAGTTTTTATGAAACATTAAAATCTTTAATAGAAAATTATTCTGAAAAATTTCTAAATTTTGATATAGATGTGAGAATCCTTCCAAAGAAAACTGAGGGTGGAAATCCTGATATAAAGGTGTCAAAAGAGAATAATGAAATTATAGGTTATATCGAAGTAAAAGATTTAACTATTGAAAATTTAGATAAAATTGAAGAGAGTGAACAATTAAAAAGATATAGAGAAACATTTCCAAATTTAATACTTACAAATCTTTTTGAATTTAGATTATATAGAGATGGTAAACTCATAGATAAAGTTGAGTTAGGAAGACCCTTTGATGTTTTTAAATTAAAAACAATCTATGTAAGTGAAAAGATTAGAGAAAATTTTTATAAACTTTTAGAAAAATTTTTCTCATTTTCCATACCTCAAACATTAACTCCTGAAAATTTGGCAAAAGTCCTTGCTAAGAAAACAAAATTTTTAAAAGAGATTGTTCTTGAAGAATTGAAAGGTGGCGAAAAATTTTTAACAAATTTATATGAAAATATAAAAAAACATCTTATAACAGATTTAAGTGAAGATGATTTTTGTGATTTATACTCTCAAACAATAACTTATGGACTTTTTACTGGAAGATTAAGAAGTAAAAATAGATTTGATAGAAAAGAGGCATACGATGTAATACCAAAAAATTTTGGTATTTTAAGAGACATTTTTAAAATAATTTCACTTGAAGATATATCTGAAAATATGATATGGATAATTGATGATATAACTAATTTATTGAGTAAAGTTGATATAAATCAAATATTTGAAAATTATCTAAAAGATAAAAAAGGTGAAGACCCTGTTATCTATTTTTATGAAACCTTTCTTTCTGAATATGATCCAAAAGAAAGAGAGAAAAGAGGAGTATATTATACACCTGATTCTGTAGTATCTTTCATTGTTAAATCTATAAATATTATTTTGAAAGAAAAATTTAATCTTCCAGATGGATTGGGTGATAAAAGAGTTACTCTTCTTGATCCTGCAGGTGGAACATTAACATTTTTAGAAGAATCGATTAAATTAGCGATAAAAGAATTCAAAGAAAATTATGGAAGTGGAGGTCTTAAAAATTTTATTAAAGAGCACATTCTTGAAAATTTTTATGCTTTTGAACTGATGATGGCTCCATATGTTATAGGACATTTAAGAATAACATATCTTCTTAAAGAGTATGGATATGAATTATCAAATGATGAAAGAATAAAATATTATTTAACAAATACACTTGAGATGGAAGAAATTAAGAGTGATTTTCCTTTTATGACTTCTATTTCAGAAGAATCAAAAAAAGCTGGAGAAGTTAAGAAAAATATTCCAATTCTTGTGATTACAGGTAATCCTCCATATTCGGGAATTTCATCAAATAAAGGTAAGTGGATTTTGGAAAAAATAAGAAATTATTATCAAATTGAGGGAATAAAGTTAAAAGAAAAAAATCCAAAATGGCTTCAAGATGACTATGTAAAATTTATAAGATTCGCACAAGATAAAATTGAGAGTAATGGAGAGGGAATTGTTGGCTTTATTACAAATCAATCTTATCTTGATAATCCAACTTTTAGGGGAATGAGACATTCACTTTTAAATACTTTTGATGAGATTTACATTTTAAATCTTCACGGAAATTCTCTTAAAAAAGAGGTTTGTCCTGATGGAAGTAAAGACGAAAATGTTTTTGATATAAGACAGGGTGTTGCAATTTCAATTTTTGTTAAAAAGAGAGAGTATCAAGGTGAGAAAAAAATTTATTATTCAGATTTATGGGGATTAAGAGAAGAAAAATATAAATTTTTAGAAAAAAATGATATTAAAACTATAGAATTTGCAGAAATTAAACCTAAAAAAGATTTCTTCTTTTTCGTTCCAAGAGAAGAGAAAGAAGAAGATTTATATAATAAATTTATTAAAATAACAGACATTTTTAAAGTATATTCGATAGGAATTGTAACAGCAAGAGATGATTTTGTTATTGATTTTGATTTAAATAAATTAAAAGCAAGAATTAATATGTTTAGAGACAAAAGTTTATCTGATGAATTTATAAAAGAAAATTTTAAACTAAAAGATACAAATGGTTGGAAATTAGAAAAAATAAGGTTAGAATTTTCAAAATTAGATGATGTTGAAAAATATTATACAAAAATATTATATAGACCATTTGATAAAAGATTTATTTTCTATCATGATTTTTTAATTGAAAGAACAAGAAAAGAAGTTATGCAACATATGATGAAAGAAAATTTAGGATTGCTTGTCAAAAGACAAGCAAAAATGTTTCCTTACTCTTATACTTTTTGTACTGACACAATAATCGAGGGTTGTGTATTTGAGAGTACATTTGCTAATGTTACTATATTTCCTCTTTACCTTTATTCATCTCATATGTTTAAAGAAAAAGATGAGGTAATAGAAAAAGTCCCAAATATAAAAGAGGAAATTTTTGAGATGCTTCAAAAAGAATATAAAAAAGAGGTAACACCTGAAGAAATTTTTTATTATATCTATGGGGTTTTGTACTCAAACATTTACAGAGAAAAGTACGCTGAATTTTTGAAAATTGATTTTCCAAGAATTCCATTTACAAAGAATTATGAATTGTTTAGACAAATAGGTTCATTAGGTAAAGAGTTAATCTCTTTACATCTTTTGAATTCAGAAAAATTGAATAATTCAACTTCAAAATTTGAAGGTGAAGGTAATAATCTTGTTAAATATGTAAAGTATGATGAAAATAAAAAGAGTGTCTTTATAAATGAAAATCAATATTTTACAAACATTGAAAAAGATATATGGGAATATACGATTGGTGGTTATCAAGTTTTGTATAAATGGCTAAAAGATAGAAAAGGTAGATTTCTATCTTTAGATGAAATCTTAAATTATGCAAAAATAGTAACTTCTTTAAAATATACAATTGAATTACAAAAAGAAATTGATACAATAGAATTGAATAATGAAATATAACATCTTAATTCAAAGTTTAATTCTGAAGGAGGAGAATTTTGAAAATTTTAATGGTATATCCTCGTTACCCTGATACATTTTGGAGCTTTAGGCATTCTCTCAAATTTATCAATAAAAAAGCATCATTTCCACCTCTTGGTTTGTTAACAATTGCAAGTTTCTTACCAAAAGAATGGGATGTAAAATTAGTGGATTTAAATGTTGAGAATTTAAATGATAAAGATATCGATGATGCAGATTATATTTTTATAAGTGCAATGCTAATCCAAAAAAATTCTGTTGATATGGTAATTCAAAAGGCAAAAAAATTTAATAAAAAAATCATTGCAGGTGGCCCACTTTTTACAACTGGATATGAAAATTATCACTTTGTTAATTCCATTGTAGTCGGAGAGGGAGAGTTAGTAATGCCATATTTAATTGAAGATATTAAAAGTGGAAATTTAAAACATATTTATGAATCAGAGGTAAAACCAGATTTAAACGTGGTTCCAGTTTCTCGATGGGATTTAATAGATATAAAACATTATGCTTCTATGGCTATACAATATTCAAGGGGATGTCCATTTAACTGTGAATTCTGTGACATTATAATTTTAAATGGAAGAATACCAAGAACTAAAACTCCAGAGCAGATGATTGAAGAGTTTAATGCTTTATATAACATAAAATGGAGAGGTTCACTTTTTATTGTTGATGACAATTTTATTGGAAATAAGAAAAATGTTAAAGAGATGCTTAAATATTTAATAGAATGGCAAAAAGAGAGAAATTATCCATTTAGTTTATTAACTGAATGTTCAATTAATTTAGTCGATGATGAAGAATTAATGGATTTAATGATTGAAGCTAATTTTAATAAAGTTTTTATTGGAATTGAATCACCAGAAGAAGAAAGCTTAAGAGAGATAAATAAAGTTCAAAATATCAAAAGAAATTTAATTGATTCTATAAAAACACTTCAAAACAAAGGTTTCGAAGTTATGGGAGGGTTTATTGTAGGTTTTGACAATGATAACATTTCAACATTTCCAAAAATGTTGAATTTTATACAGAAAAGTGGAATTGCTACTGCAATGGTTGGTTTATTAAATGTATTACCTAAAACTAAACTTTTTGAAAGACTTAAAAATGAAAATAGAATTTTAACTATAAGTAGTGGAAATAATACAGATTTTACAATAAATTTCATACCAAAAAATATAACAAAAGATGAATTATTAAATGGATACAGACAATTAATAAAAGATCTTTATTCATATAAATATTTTTATGAGAGATTATGGAATTTCATAAAAAATTTTAATCCAAAAGAGAAACACAAAGTAAATTTTAAAGAAGTTATGTATGGCGCTAATGCTTTTTTTCGTTCTGTTTATAAATTAGGTATAATCGAGAGTTCAAGGTCCTATTACTGGAAAACATTTTTTAAAACACTTTTTGTTAAACCAAAGGCAATAGTAATTGAGGTAACTTTAACTATTTATGGATATCATTTCAAAAAAGTTTATGAAGAAAATGAAAAAAGGTTGAGAGCAGGTCTTGAAATATAACATTTTTTAAAAATTTTTAACTCTATAAGATATTTTTATCAGAAACTTCTATCTCTTCTATACTATCTTTATAATTTTTTAATAGATATGGAAGACCCTTCTCTTTTCTTAAAGAATTAAAAAGTGGAATTAAATTTGATTTAAAAATTATTGGATGCCCCTTTTTTTCATTAAAAGTCGGGATTATTATATCTTTTTTAGATTCTATTGTTTTCTCAATAAGAATTTTCACTGTCTCTTTTTTTATATTATGAAGAGACGAGAATTGAAGGATAATAAAGTTTACTCTTCTACTTACTGCTTTTAAACCAATTTTAAGGGATGAATACAAAACATCTTGAGGTTCGGGATTAACTGTAACTTTACCCTTTAAATTTTTGAAATTATCAATAATCAAATTTTTATCATTATCATTTCCAACAACGATAACATAATCAGTTATCTCCGGAAAAGAAAAAGTTTCAATAATTTTTTTGACATTATCAAGATTAAAATTTTTCGCAGATAGTATCAAAAGAGAGAATCTATATTTTAAGAAATTATCTTTGTGCTTATAAAAAATTTTATCATTTTTGTAAACGATATGATTTTTTAAATAGAGATTATTAATTAGAAGTTTTATTTCTTTACTCATTCAGTAGTTTTTTTAGAAAATTCTTATCTTTAATAAGATTAACAGTCTCAACTAATGATTCATAATCATCGACATTAAGTAAAACTCCTGATGGTTTTCCTTTTTTTATAATGAGATAAGACCTTCCATTTTCAACCTCTTCAAGAATTTTAAGCAGATCTTTTTTTAATTTTGTTGCTAAAATTACATCAAGCATTTTCCCTCTCAAAACTTACATTTACTTCTTTTATATCCCATCTATATCTTAATTTTTCAATTATCTCTTCTTTTATAGAATTAGCAAATTGGTTTTCTTCACTCATATTTAAAATTATATTTATCACTCCATCTTTAACATCTATCCTCTTAATAATATTTGAACCAACGATCTCTTTCCCACTATTAGGGTCTATCACATGTCTTAATCTTTTCCTTATTAAATTTTCATTAGTTGGCTCTTTCTCTTTTTGAATGCCCATTTTTTCTTCATAATTTACAATTGCTGCTTGAAGGGCATCAACAGCAAGAACAGAACAGTGTATTTTAACTGGAGGAAGCCCTCCAACTTCTTCAACAACCTCTTTCCATGAAATTTTTTTTGCCTCTTCAAGTGTTTTACCTTTAACCATTTCAGTAACTATAGATGCTGTTGCTATATTTGAAGCACATCCAAAAGATTTAAATTTCACATCAACTATTTTTAAACTCTCTTTATCTACTTTAAGATAAACTGTAACCATATCCCCACAAGCTGGACTTCCTTCTGTAGCAACTCCGTCTGGATTTTCTATTTCACCAACATTTTTAGGATTTAAAAATAGCTCTATGACTTTTTTTGAATATGGTAAAGACATATCAATTCTCCCTTTTTAATGGACTCAAATCTCTTAATATTTTCACTGTTTCTTTCAATGATTTTACAACATAATCTATTTCATTTTTATTATTGTATTTTGATAGAGAAAATCTTATTGAACCATGTGCAATCTCATGAGATAAACCCATAGCAAGAAGAACATGACTTGCTTCAAGTGATTTACTGAAACAAGCAGAACCTGTTATCAAAGAGACACCTAACATATCCATTCTTAGAACAATAGATTCTCCCTCAATATAAAAAAATGTAATGTTAAGAATTCCTGGATGTGATTTTTCAATTGGTGAATTTATCCTTATATCTTCAATCTCTTTTACTATTTTTCCAAGGAGATATCTTTTTAGATTTTCAATTTTTTTTACATCATCTTTATTAAAAATCTCTACTGCCTTTCCAAATCCTACTATTTGAGGGACATTTTCTGTTCCTGGTCTTAAGTTAAATTCATTATAACCACCATTGAAAATTGGTTTTATCTTGTTTAAATCTCTAACATAAATTGCCCCTACGCCTTTTGGTCCATAAAATTTATGAGCAGTTATTGTTAAAAAATCTATATTCATTTTTTCTAAATCTATATCAAAATATGGGAAACCTAAAGATGAATCTGTGTGAAACAAAACTCCATTCTCCTTTGCAATTTTTCCTATCTCTTCTATCTCTTGAACTGTACCAACCTCCTGATTAATATGTTGAATAGAAATCAAAATTGTATCTTTTCTTATCATTTTTATTAATTCATCAAGATTTATAAAACCATAATCATCAACTGGGACATAAGAGGTGTTAAAACCCTCTCTTTCTAAATTTTTAACTACATTTAAGACAGATAGATGTTCAATTGGAGAAGTTATTATATGTTTTCCTTTATCTTGATTTTTATAAGCCACTCCTTTTAAGATTAAATTATTACCTTCAGTGCCACCTGATGTAAAAATAATCTCCCCCTCTTTTTTATTTAATTTTTTTGAAATATTCTCTCTAACTCTTTCAACAGCTTCTTTTGCAAGCAATCCATCTTTATGACTGAATATAGAAGATGGAACTCCATATATTTCTCTATAATAAAGTTCCATCTCCTTTATAACTTCATCATCAACTCTTGTGGTCGTTGCATTATCAAGATATATTCTTTTATTTATCTCCATAACCAAATTCCTTCTTTACCTCTTCACTCATTTTCTCAGGTGTCCAGGGAGGATCAAAAGTAAGCTCAACTTTTACATTTTTTACTCCATCAATCTTTTTTATCTCTTCTTCTACTTTTTGGACAAGATATGAACCAATTGGACAACCAGCAAATGTTAAAGTCATAAGTATATCAACATCGCCATCATCACTTATATCCATGTTATAAATTAATCCCAGATCATAAACATTTATTGGAATTTCTGGGTCATAAATTTGTTTCAATACATCAACTATCTGTTCTTTAGTTATCATAATTTCCTCCTTTTTTATAATTTAAGATTGCATTTTGAAAGGCAGCAATCGATAATTTTGCACATTCAAGCACATCTTCTGGCAAATTGCCAAGATTTTCTTTTAAAAAATTTGTATCTATTTTTAAAGCATTCTCAATCAATTTATCTCTGAAGAATTCAGAGATCAAACTCGAACTACTTATAGCTGAAGGACAACCTAAAACTTTATATTTTATATCGATTAACTTATTGTCTTTGACTTTGATATAAAAAACAATTTTTCCACTTTTTTGAGGATTTTCTCCTATTCCAATTCCATCAGCATCTTCTATTTCACCAACATTTCTTGGATTCATAAAATGGTCTATAAAAGTTTTTGAATAAATTTCCATTTTTATCCCTATTTCGGTGCCATCTCTCTAAATTTTATTACACCATATTCAAAAACTTCGTTAAAATACTCAATTTCTTTTACAAGATTAAATTTACCAAGTGANATTCTTATTGTATTATGAGCAAGTTCATCAGGTAAACCAATTGTTTTTAAAACATGCGAAGCTGATTTTTCTTTTGCNCTACAAGCAGAACCTGCTGATACTATGATTCCATTTACTGCCAAATATGTTAACATTGTCTCTGCATTAACTCTATCAATTGTTAAACTCAAATTATTTGGTAACCTCTTTTCAGGATGTCCATTGATATTTACACCTTCTATATTTTTTACTCTATCTTCAATCATTTTTTTCATAAACAATACACTCTTTTTTTCTTCTTCCATCTCTTCTGTTGCTATTTTTACTGCTTCACCAAGACCGATAATTCCTGGTGAATTATGAGTTCCAGACCTTAACTCATTCTCTTGATGACCTCCATCCATAAAAGGAGAGATATCTATTCCTTTTCTTATGTAAAGAGCGCCGACTCCTTTTGGACCATAAAATTTATGAGCAGAAATTGAAAGTAAATCTATATTCATTTTATTAACATCAATATCTATATGACAGAAACTCTGAACAGCATCTGTATGAAAAATAACTCCGTTCTCTTTTGTAATTTTTCCAATTTCTTCAATTGGTTCTATTGTTCCAATTTCATTGTTTGCATGCATAACTGAAACAAGTAAAGTTTTTTTTGTAATCAAATTTTTTAAATCATTTGGGTCAACCATTCCATATTTATCAACTGGTAAAAATTTTATGTCAAAACCCCATTTTTTAACTGTTTCAAGAGTTTTTAAAACCGCCATATGTTCAATTGGTGTTGAAATAAATTCCCCTTTTTTATCCCAATTTGATAAAGCAACTCCTTTTATTGCCCAGTTATCAGATTCTGTTCCTCCTGATGTAAAATATATCTCATCCCTTTTTGCATTTAATAATTTTGCAACATTTTCTCTTGAATTTTCCATTTCATCTTCAACATTTTTTGCAAGAGGTGAATAGTTTGAGGTCATAGGATTTTCAAAAAGTTCAGAATAATATTTACTCATTTTGAATAGAACTCTTCCGTCTGTTTTTGTTGTTGCAGCATTATTTAAATATACATACATTTAAATATCTCCTTTAAAAAAATTATAAATTATTTTATTTTCATAATTTTATGGATAAATTCTTTCAAGTAATCTTGGTAATGGTATCGTTTCTCTAACATGATGTATGCCACAAATCCAGGATAGGGTTCTTTCAATTCCAAGGCCAAATCCAGAATGCGGAAATGTTCCATATTTTCTAAGTTCAAGATACCATTTATAAGGTTCAATTGGAATTTTCAATTCCTCCATTCTCTGAATTAACTTTTCATAAGAATCTTCTCTTTGACCACCACCAACAATCTCACCATATCCTTCAGGTGCGAGTAAATCACAAGATAAAGATAAGAGGGGATTTTCTAAATCTTCTTTCATATAAAAAGCTTTACATTCTTTTGGGTATTTATATACAAAAACTGGTCTATCATATTCTTCAGAAATTAAAGTTTCTTCATCTCCTCCAAAATCCTCTCCCCATAGTAAATTATTTCCCTTTTTATGAAGTAAATTGATGGCATCACTGTATGAAATTTTTGGAAATGGAGGTTTTACATTTTTAATTTTTGATATATCTCTTTCAAGAATTTCAAGTTCATCTTTTTTGTTTTCAATAACTCTCTGAACAATATATGAAACAAAATCCTCAATCAATTCCATATTACCTTGAAGATCCAAAAAAGCAACTTCAGGTTCTACCATCCAGAATTCAATCAAATGTCTTCTTGTTTTTGATTTTTCTGCTCTAAAAGTTGGACCAAAACAATAAACTTTACCAAAAGCAGCTGCTCCAATTTCATTATAAAGTTGTCCACTCTGAGAGAGATAAGCCTTTTCTCCGAAATAATCTATGTCGAAAAGAGTTGTCGTTCCTTCACAGGCAGAGGGCGTTAAAATTGGAGAATCAAAAAGTATAAATTTTCTTTCATAAAAAAAATCTCTTACACCTTTAATCAATTCATTTCTAATTCTTTGGATTGCCCACTGCTTTCTTGATCTTATCCATAAATGTCTATTTTCCATCAAAAATTCTATACCATGCTCTTTAGGACCAATTGGATAATCTTTGGCTAATTGAATGATTTCAATATTTTTAACTAATATTTCATATCCGCCTATTGCTCTTTTCTCTTCTCTAACTACTCCTCTTACAATAAAAGAAGATTCAAGTGTTAACTTTTTTGCTTTTTCAAAAATTTCTTCACCAACATCATTTAAAGAGACAACACATTGACAAAATCCACTGCCATCTCTCATAATTAAAAAGATAAGTTTACCTGAAAATCTTGAATTGTATAGCCATCCTCTCAATTCAACTTCTTTTTCAACATAATCTTTCAAATCCTCTATATAAACCCAGTTCATAAATCCTCCATAAAATCAAAAATTATTTTCGCAACTTCACTTTTAGGTAAAACTGGAAATGATGAAATTTTTCCATTTTTTAAAATTATTGTTATTTCATTAGTTTCTTTTTCAAAACCACTTTTATCAGAAATTTTATTTAAAACAATCATATCAAGATTTTTTTCTGAAAGTTTCTTTTTAGCATTTTCAATCTCATTTTCTGTCTCAAGAGCAAAACCTATCAATTTTTGATTCTTTTTTAAATTGCCCATCTCTTTAAGAATATCTTTTGTCTTTTCAATGTTTAAGACATTTGGAAAATCATCTTCTTTTTTTATCTTATTTTCTTTCTTTTCTACAGGCTTAAAATCACAAACTGCTGAAGACATAACTAAATAATCATTACTAAAAAAATTTTTTGATACTTCGTTATACAACTCTTCGCTATTTTCAATATTTATTAATTTAACTTCGTATGGTGGTTTTAATGATACCTTTCCTGAAATTAGAGTAACATCTCCACCTCTTAAAACTCCTTCTAAAGCAAGTTCATATCCCATCTTTCCACTCGATGGATTTGAAATAAATCTTACCGGGTCAATGTACTCTCTTGTTGGACCACTTGTAATTAAAATTTTTTTATCCAAAAAGCTCTTTTTATATGTTAATTTTATTATTTCAAAGATAATCCTCTCTATCTCAGGAAGCCTACCTTTTCCAATATCGCCCCCTGCAAGTTCACCTGTCTCTGGTTCAAGAACATAAAAACCCCTCTCTTTTAAAATTTGAATATTTTTTTGTGTTATTTCATTTTCATACATATTTGTATGCATTGAAGGTACAATCAAAATTTTACTTTTTGAAGATAAAGGGAAAAGAGTTAAAAGATTATCACATATTCCATATGTTATTTTAGCGATACTATTTGCTGTAGCGGGTACAATTACATATAAGTCAGGCCAATTTGCAAGTGATGTATGAATAATTCCATCTTCATCAGTTAATTCAAATTGATCAATAAAAACATCATTTTTTGATAGAATCTTAAGGGTGTATGGTGTGACAAATTTTGTTGCTTCTTCAGTTAAAATAACTTTTACCTCGGCTTCTAATTTTATGAGTTCTCTTATAAGATTCGGTATCTTATAAGCTGCTATACCTCCAGTTATTCCAACTAAAATTTTTTTATTCTTTAGAGATCTCAATTTTATTTTCCTCTATTTCTTTTGAAGCAATATCTATAAATGATACGGGAGATTTTTGAGGTGATGGATATAAATTAAATAACTCTCTTGCTCTCTTTATTACTGCAATTGTAAAGATATATTTATTATTATTTGCTATCTTAACAACTTTATCAAAATCTACTGTCATAAATCTTCCTCCTTTCTTTATTAATTATATTAATTATCTTTTTTACTGCCTTATTAATATTATCATTAATTATTATATAATCATAATTTTTACTTTCTTCAATTTCTTTTTTTGCAAAATCCATTCTTTTCTTTATTTCTTCTTCTGTTTCACCCCTTTTTCTATTCATTATTCTTCTCTCTAATTCTTTAAAATCTGGTGGAGCAATAAAAATAAAAACTGCATTTTTCTTATCATAAATTTCCCTAATTTTCTTCGCTCCTTGTATTTCAATTTCAAGTATTACATCTTTACCATCTCTTAAATTCTCAATTACAAATTCTTTACTTGTTCCATAATAATAGTCATATACTTTTGCCCACTCAATAAAAAAATCTTCATCTATCAATTTTTCAAATTCATCTTCACCAATAAAAAAATAGTCTTTTCCCTCAATTTCACCTTCTCTTTTTGGTCTTGTTGTATAGGAAACAGAATATATTAAATCTGATATTTTTTTTATAACCTCTTTAATAATTGTTCCTTTTCCTGAACCTGATGGCCCAGAAATAACTATCAACATAAAAAAATTATAACATTTTTAAAATTTGTTCTTTAAGAATTTCTATTCCTTTTTTAAGCTGGCTATCCATTTCTGGCTCAGTTTTATCAATTTCATATTCAACAGCTATATCTGGCTCTAAACCTTTTTTATCAAGAGCATATAAACTCGGAGTTAAATATCTCTCTGTTGTTAAAACAAGACCATATCCGTCACTTAAGTTATAAATAGTTTGAATTAATCCTTTTCCATATGTTTTTTGACCAACAAGTATTCCAATTTGTCTATCTTTAATAGCACCCGCAAGAATCTCACTTGCAGATGCTGTATTTTCATCAACAAGAACTACAAGTGGAATTTTAATTCCAGGACCTGAAGTTTTAAATTCTTTCTTTACGCCTCTTGATTCAGAATAAAATAGAGTTCCTTCAGGAACAAAATATGGTGCAACTCCATTTAATGAAGACAATAGGCCACCAGGATTACCCCTCAAATCGAGTATTAAACCCTTTATATCTTTTAAATTATTAAAGGCTTCTTTTATCTCGTTAGGTGTTATATCTGTAAATGTTAAAATTCTTATATAACCAATCTCATCTGAAATATTTTTATACATAACAGTTTCTGCAACTATTTTTTTCCTCATTATTCTAAATGAAAAGGTCTCTCCATCTTTCATAACTTTTAAATCAACATAACTTCCCTCTTTTCCTTTTACTAAATCAGCAACTTCATCTACAGATTTTCCTTCAACATTTACACCATCTACTTCAACAATATAGGAATGGACTGGTAATTTCGCCTCATCAGCTGGTGAATTTTTAAATACCATTAAAATTTCAACTTTATCGTCTCTTTGTCCGATTAAAACCCCTATCCCACTATATTCACCCTTTAAATCTTCTTTTAAAAGATTATACTCTTCTGGTGTATAAAAATTAGAGTATGGGTCATTTAACGATGAAACAAGTCCATTAATTAAATCAATTTCACTTTTTTCATCTACATAATTTTTATTAATAAGATTTGAGACTTCATTTAAGAGAGGAAAATCTGATGAGATTGGCTTTTTTAAAATATAACATGAAGTTAAAGTTCCTAAAATGAAACCAAATAATAAAAATATAATAATTGATTTTTTCATTTATTTCTCCTTTTTTATGGTAGCCATTTTTTTGGATCTACTGCTTTACCATCAATTCTAATTTCAAAATGTAAATGAGGTCCAGTTGATAAACCAGTATTGTCAACATAGCCAATTATATCACCCTGTTTAACATATTGATTAACTTCAACAACAAAATATTTTAAATGTGCATAGACTGTTGTTATATTACTACCATGCTGTATAAATACAACAATTCCATAGGTCCCAAGCCAATCAGCATAAATAACTATACCTTCAGCAGCGGCTTTAACAGGAGTTCCTGTTGTTGCATCTATATCTGCCCCTGAATGGAACAACCATGTTCCATATATTGGATGAATTCTCATACCAAAAGGTGATACTATAGGTCCAATTACTGGCCATATAATATTTCCAACCTCTGGTAATTTTTTTGCAAGTTCAGCCTTTTTTATTATCTCTTCAATTTTTTTCTCTTGATCGTTTATTTGTTTCTCAATATTAGATATCTCAACTTTATATTTTTCTTCATTTGTTCTTAATTTTTTAATTATCTCATTCCTTTTATCTTCTTCCTTTTTTAAAGATTTATCTAAACTTAATGCCTCTTTTAAAAGTGATTCAAGTTCAATTTTTTCATTTTCTAAATTTTTCTTTTCTTCTGTTAGTTTTTCCTCTTTTTCTTTCAATATATCAAGTTCTTCTTTGTTTGACCTGATGAGAATATTAATTAAATTTATTCTGTTAAATAGATCAGTTATAGATTCTGAAGAGAAATAGATTTCAAGAGGTGGTTCATTTTTTATCTTGTAAATTAAAAAAATCTTATCACTTATTGATTTTTTATCTTTTTCAATTTCTATTTGTGTTAAAGTGATATTGTTTTCTATTAATTGTATATTATCTTTTTTGTCTCTTATTTTTTTTTGAAGATCAGATATTTTTAAAGTGACATCCTTAATGTTTTTTTCAATTTCTTCGAGTTCTCCAAGTATAGTGACTTTATATGTTTGTGTCTCTTTTAATTTTGATTCAATGTTTTTAAGGTTTGATTTTAAACTCTCGAGAATTTTTTTTTCTTCTGTTAAATCATCATCACCTATTATTGTTCTTGGGAATAAAAATATTAATAGAATTATAATAAATAGGGCTTTTTTCAAAGTTATGTCTATTTTGATTTTCAAGGATATATCTCCTTTAAATATTTTCTTAAAACAAAATAAGAAACAATCAATGAAACAATAATGGCAGAAAGATTTAGGTATACATAAAAATTAAAACCTAATTTTTGATTCAAATTTTGATTTTCAACAAATGGCAAAATTATATTTAATAATTTTGAAATTTCTAAATATGATTTATTGAGTAAAAAAGAGGAGATAGTGCCTCCAATTAAAGATAAAATTATTCCCTCAATATAAAATGGTATTTTTATAAAAGAGGGCTGAGTTCCAACAAGTTTCATTATTTCAATATCCTCTCTTCTATTATATATTGAAACTGTAATATTGGAACCGAGAAAAAATATAAAAATTCCAATAAATATTGAAACTATTACTATACTTAAGAATGTAAATGTTCTTATTGAAAAAAGTAGTTTATCGACAAGATCTTTAGAATAAAAAAAATCTGATACTTCAGGAATCATTGAAATTTTAGATGTTATTTCATTTATGAAATAAACTGATTCTGGTTTTACAAAAAAAGTTGGTGGGAGAGGATTTTTTTCAAGATCTTTAAATATAGATTCATATTCAGGATAATCTTTTATTAATTCATCAAGAGCTGTATCTGGTGATATATATTTTACAGATTCAACACCACTTATATTACTAATTTCATTTTCAATCTCTTTTATCCTTACTTCATTTGTATCTTTATTCAAATAAAAAGATATTTCAATTTTATTTTCAATCCCCTTTTTTACTTCATTAGAATAATTTAGAAAATAGTAAATCATACCAATACTAAATATTGAAACAATAATTACAAAAATACTTATAAAAGTTAAAAAACCAGACCTTATTATATTTATAAAAGATTCTTTAATTTCTCTAAGAAATATTTGGATACTTTTCATACAATTTTTTTCCATCCTTAATATAAAATATCCTCTTATTATATTTTTTAATTATCTCCTCATTATGAGTTGACATAATCACTGTTGTTCCATTTTCATTTATCTTTACGAACAGATCAACAATATTAAATGAAGTTTTCCAATCAAGATTTCCAGTTGGTTCATCTGCAATTAAAATATCTGGGTTGTTAACAATTGCTCTTGCTATTGATACTCTTTGCATTTCTCCACCAGAAAGAGTATTAGGATATTTGTTTATTTGTTCCTCTAAACCAACCATTTTAAGTGTATCTAAAACTCTACTTCTTATAAATTGCGGAGAAAATCCCTGTATTTCAAGAGGAAAAGAGACATTTTCATAAACTGTTTTTCTTTTGAAAAGTTTATAATCTTGAAAAATCATACTGATTTTTCTTCTTAAAAGATATACTCTTCCATTATATTTTTTTAAAGAGTCGTTATTAAAGAAAATTTCTCCCCTTGAAGGTTCAATTTCTTTGTGAATCAATTTTAATATGGTTGTTTTACCAGCCCCTGAAGGTCCTACAATAAATAGAAAATCACCTTTATCCAATTCAAAACTAATATTAGAGAGAGCTTCTTTTTCATCATAAAATTTAGAAACTCCAACAAATTTTAACATTTATCAGA
>JGI11944J13513_1001629_pt1 | contig 17509 bp, 13 predicted proteins | sample TerdegcoTASludge_FD_13513 | JGI IMG/M metagenome (IMG submission 13513) | reverse complement strand
GGAGAAACGGATGCCAAGGTTGTTGAGGCTCATGGCCAGGTCTGGCAGGAAAGCAGCGGGGTTGGCCTGGGCGAGCTGGCGCCGGATATCAACGGCCTCCTGGGCGGGTGCAAGGGCTTCTTCGCGCCGGCCCAGTTCGGAGAAACGGATGCCAAGGTTGTTGAGGCTCATGGCCAGGTCTGGCAGGAAAGCAGCGGGGTTGGCCTGGGCGAGCTGGCGGTAGATTTCAGTGGCCTCCTGGGCGGGTGCAAGGGCTTCTTCGCGTCGGCCAAGGGCAGAGAGTGCATATCCAAGATCGTTCAGCAGTCCGGCCCTCTCCTCAATCTCGCCCGGCTGCGCCGCCTTCAGTCTGGCCTGGCAGACCTCTGCTATCAGCTCCCTCAGGATCAGAGTGCGGTCCGGCAGGGGCAGCTCTTGTTTAAGTGCCTCCAGGAATGGCCGGCAATCAGGGCAATGGCCTTCGGTACATGCCCCCACCATGGCCTTCAGGTTCAGGTGAACATTCTCGATCCTCGATATGCTCCTCTCCCCAGCGGGCAGCCGGTCTAGCCACTCTGTCCAGGCGGGGGCGAGGGCCCTCAGCCGGGAGGGGCGTTCCTCCGGGGATATAGGCCAGTGACGGCTGGCGTATTCGGCCACAGTGGCGTGCCACTGCCACAGCTGGCGCTCTGGGTCGAAATCGGCAAGAGCCGCCTCCCTCAGGGCCATCAAGCCACTCTTGCCAGTGGCCGCCCGTAAAGGTCCTTCCGGAGCAATCCCGGCAGGAAACAAGGGCAAGGCGGCCCAGGCATCTTTTCCCGCATCATCGAGTCGCTCCTGGCTCCAGACATAGACTCTGCTGATCTGGTCAGCAAAATCGCCCCGGCGTTTCTTCACATCCTCCAGCAGATCCTCCAGATCTCCTCGCCCTGCCTGGGCCACAATCAGCTCAATTAGCAGAGGATGACCATCCACAGAGCTGGCGATGAGATGAGCGCTGGACTCATTCAGGGGAAGGCCCTTGTGCCTGGCAAGAAAGAGGGCATAGCGCTCTGCCTCCTCCAGAGCCAAACCCTGGTGCAGAGATATGGGCCTGACCAAGGGCAGATCCTCCAGAATCTCGCTGGATGGCCGCAGGGCGAGCAGGGCAGCGCTCTCCCCTCCCAGGAGAGAGAGGAATTCCCGCAATTGCTCCATCTCGTGCGGCGGAAGCGATTCCAGGTTATCCAGCAGGCAGAGGGTGGGATGGCTGGCGGCGTGCATCTGCAGCACCTCTGCCTCTTTTCCCGCGGGAGGGGCGAGACCCAGACCGCCTGCCAGATCCCGAAGCATTTCGGCTGCAGTGGTGCTTCCAGGCCTCGGCCCCTTGGCATAGGCCACCCCGCCGGGAAAGCGCCAATAGTTGCGAGCTGCAGCCTCCAGGATCAGGCTGGTCTTGCCGATGCCTGGCGGGCCGGAGAGCAGCACCAAAACCGGAGGATGGCTCAAAGATCGGGAGATCCCCACCAGATCCCTCCCCCGGCCCAGGAAGGGACCGGTCTGAGGGGGCAGGTTCCATTCCGCTCGCTTGCGGTCGATCACCGGCACTCCACCGCTAAGCATCTGGAAGCGCAGTGCACCATCCCCCAGCATTATCACCTCATGAGTGGTGACTTTCCTGCGGGCTCGATCAACAGCATCTTTCAGAGGAAAGCCGGCGGTAAGCTCTGCATACAGCCGGCCGGCAAAGGCCACCGCCTGGGAGTCCAGGACGGGGCGCTCGTGGCCCACCACCGCCCTGGCCAGCCCGCCATCTACCAGAGCCTGGGCCACTGATCCGGTATCGGCAGCGCTCTCGCAGCCGTTGAGGACCACCAGGTCCAGGGGCTGGGCAATGCCTTTCAGGTCATTCAGTATCCTGGAGGTGGCAGCAAGATGGACCTGGCCCACATCGTCCTCTAAAAGGAGCCCCTCCCTCCAGGCATGGCCGCTGAAAGGATATGGGGAAAGACCGCCTGCTGCCCCGCCCTGGGGGAGAGAGCAGAACGGAGCGAGTCCAATGTCGGCGGCTGAAGGCTGGCCAGCAGGATGGGAGCATTGCTCTTCCGCACTTCCTGGGCCAGGACATGCCACTCCTGATGCAGATCCAGAGGACTGGGAGGGCGACCAGGATTTTTTGGGTCAAAGACGGGAGCAGCCAGGACGGCCAGCACCCGGAGCATGCGAGAGGGGTCGCGCTTTTCTTCCTTTGCCTGCTCGGCCGCCTGGAGCATTACACTCTCTGCCTGGATGATGATCCTGTCTGATCCAGGAGCAGCAATCTTATCGTCGGTGGGGTCCAAGGGTATCCGCTCTCCAGAATTGACTATATATTTCCCCGGAAAGTTCTTCAGTCTGGCGATCCAGCGTTCATCCAAATTATGAATAAAGGATGAGATCCAATGATCCTCAACAGCCGAGAACTGCGTGGATAGTGCATTTCTCTGCTGCCATCCGCAGCCATCTTTAAGTGATCAGCTACCTTGGCTCTTCGCTTCTGTGGGCAAACCTGGGGCCACTATTTCTATCTCGTCTTTGTGTCTTCGTGCCTTTGTGGTGAGGCCCAAGCATTCCGATTTCACCACCAAATCCCCTCTCTCTCTTAATTTGCTGACAACTTCCTCCCTGTTCCTCCCCCTGGCCAGGATGGAGAGAATCGGATCGTCCCTTTCAATTCTCGACCCAGGGCGGGGGACATCCGCCGTCCAGGGAAAGAGCAGCTTTTCCCTTATCTCCAGAGGGCGGGAGGCATAGAGGATCGCCCTCCCGGCAGAGCAGCGGATGGCAGGCCTTTGGGGGAGCAATCCCTGAAAGGAGTTCAGATGAGCCTGGAAGACATTGACCCCAGTCGCGCACTCCACTGTGTCCAGGCTCCCCTGGAAGCGACAGTTGACCTCCACCACCACCGGCCCTTTCTTCGTGAGCAGGAAATCGACTCCATTGCTGCCCACCAGTCCCAGCCGGGCGACGATCCTCTCCGCCATGCTCATCATATCGCCCACCGGCAGGGAATCGAGGGGGGTGATGTTCCCGCAGTACCGAAAGCCTCTCGCCCCGGTCCAGCCCTCGCCGATCAGCTGCTCGTTTGCCGCCAGGGCCCGCGCCCTTTTGCCGTCGCCGATGACCGAGACGCTCGCCGGCCGGCCGGATACGATCTCCTGATAGATCAGTCCCTCCTGCCAATCAAGATCCGATGGAGATCGGGCCACTCTGCAGCCCACCCCGCCTGCTCCCCGCCGGGGCTTTATCATGACCGGAAAGTCCAGATCCTCTGTCAAGATCGATGTCCTGATGGAGGGAAAGCCATTCTCCTCCAGCCAGCGGGCCTGCCAAAGCTTGTCCGAGATCCGGTGGGCCTTCTCGGGCGGATTGTTCAGCACCGGCACTCCACAGACCCTGGCCTCCTCCAGCCCCGGCCCCAGGACGACGGCATCCGGTTGAACCCTCTCGATCTGCGCGGAGACGATGTCATTTACACCATCCGGCCTATCTATTCCAATCCGGGGCAGAAACGCTATTTCTCGAGCGCAGCTCTCCAGGTCCAGGTCGCAATAGTAATCAACAGCATGGACCTCATGCCCCGCCCGGCAGGCGGAACAGGCGATATGACGGATGTTGATCCCAATTATAAGAAGCTTCATCGTTCTTGAAATCACATATCTTTATCTTGGCTCTTCATTGTTTATATGGGCAAACAAGAGGCCACTATTTCATCTCGTCTTTGTGCCTTGGTGTCTTTGTGGTGAGGCCTAAGCATACCGATTTCACCACCAAGGCACAAAGTTACAAAGAAAATTCTCTGCAGTACATTATCTACATAATTTAGCGAAGAGCTTTTATCTCTATCACCATGAAAGGAGGCCCGTGTCTGTGCTAGGTGCGGTTTTTTCATCTTCCCCATCCTCTTCATCGTCCCTATCCTCTTCTCCCTCTACCTTCGAGCCGTACTCCGGATAGATGACCTCCTTTCCCCGCGAGGAGGGCACTATCTTCAAGCCTCCCTCAAACTGCCGGCAAAGCTCTTCGCCCTGAAAGAGCCGGTCCAAGAACACTGCCAGCGCCGCCACCTCGGAATGGGGCTGATTGCCTACGGCCACATTCCAGTCCGCCAGCTGATACACCTCTGCTGGGACCTTCTCTGCCCCCACTACTACCAGGATATCCTCGCTCTTTCTGATCTCATCGATCACATCGGGCAGATTCGAGCCGTACATGGTGAGGTGAACCACCTGCCCACCTCTCTCCTTCCAGCGCACGATCTCCCCCTTCCAGGATGCATCCGGGGTGAGACGGAAGTTCCCTCCCCACCGCCTGGCGGCATCATTCAGGCTCTCCTCCACATGGGCATCGCGACCGCAGAGAAGCATCTCCTCCGCCCCAAAGGCGCGGGCGACCAGTCCCACATGGGTGGTGATTCTCTTGTCCCTCTCCGGCCTATGCCCCAGACGCAAAACCACTGCTCGCACGGGCCCTAAAATTATGGTCTCCCTTATTTAGAGCCTTCCCGAAAATATAAATTCCTCCAAAACCATCCAGAGAGCGATGAATCAGTGTGAGAGATGCCAGGGCCGGGGAGTGCTCAAGGTTGGAGAGAAGACCTGTCCCAACTGCAATGGCAAGGGAACGACCGAGTCCATCTCCTTGGGAGAGGCATCGGATAAGGACATGAAGGCCCTGATCGAGAGCGGCTCGACGAGATGCAGCGTCTGTCATGGCAGCGGCAAGATCCCGATCACAGAAAGCTGCCCCGATTGCCAGGGTCTGGGCCGGGAATACCTGTGCGTGGTCTGCAAGACCAAGCTGGACAGCAAAAAAGAGCTCTGTGATCGCTGCGCCAAAAAGCCGCTGGTCCACATCCTCGACCCGGCCTGCGACATCAGAGACATCTCCGTGGGTGATATCTATCAGGGCAGGGTCTCCGGGCTGGCGAACTTCGGGGCATTTGTCGATCTATCCGATTCCGTGCGCGGCCTCGCCCACAATAAATATCTAAAGAGCCGCCCGGAGACTGGTGATACCATCCTGGTGACTGTGAGAAACATCCTGCCCAATGGCAACATCGAGCTGGAGCCGGCGGAGCTGAAGGAGTACAACACCGTGGAGGTGGAAAAAGACCTTCCCCTCTCCAAGGCATCAGAGCTGCACAGCCAGGTGGGCAAGACGATCATGATCAAGGGAGAGGTGATCCAGGTCAAGCAGACCGGCGGTCCCACCATCTTCACCGTGGCCGATGACAGCGGTCTGGTCTTCTGCGCCGCCTTCGAGAGGGCCGGGGTGCGGGCTTACCCTGATATCGATAGCGATATGATGGTCCGGGTCATCGGCGAGGTCACCCTACGCAACAACCAGGTCCAGGTGGAGATAAAATCCATGAAACGGCTCTGGGGAGGGGATGCCTCGCAGGTGAAAGACCAGATAGAGAAGGCCATCGACCTGCGGGCAGAGCCGGCAGAGGTGGAGTTCCTGATAAAGAGCGAGATCATGGAAAGGTTGCGACCGGCGATGAAGGCGGTGGCCAAAGAGATCCGCCGCGCCGTCCTCAAGTCCCGTCCCATAGTGGTCCGCCATCATGCCGATGCCGATGGCATCTCTGCGGCAGTGGCCATTGAGATGGCCATTCTTCCCCTGATCGCTGAGGTGGGCGGCCCGGATGCCGAGTACCACAACTACCGCCGCGCCCCCAGCAAAGCCCCGTTCTATGAGCTTGAGGATGTGACCAAGGATCTGACATTCGCCCTGGAGGACCAGAGCCGGCACGGCCAGAAGATGCCTCTCATCGTTCTAATGGACAACGGCTCTACTGAGGAGGATGTTCCCGCCATGCGCCAGGCCCAGGTCTATGGCCTGGAGATGCTGGTGGTCGATCATCACCATCCTCACAAGATCGTGGACCAGTATCTAGTAGCCCACGTCAATCCTGCCCATGCCGGCGGGGACTTCGGACTGACCACGGGAATGCTGGCCACGGAGATCGCCCGCATGATCCACCCCGAGGTGGAGAACAAGATCCGCCATTTCCCTGCCGTCTCCGCTGTGGGAGATCGCAGTGAAGCCCCGGAGGCAGAGGAGTACATCCGCTTGGTCGAGGACCGGTTTCCTCGCGAGGACCTGAAGAAAATCGCCCTCGCTTTAGACTATGAGGCCTTCTGGCAGCGTTTTAACGACGGCCGCGGTCTGATAAACGATATCCTCTGTCTTGGCAGGCTCGACCGCCATCAAAAGATCGTGGAGCTTCTATGCGAGCAGGCCAATGCCGCCATAGACGAGCAACTCCGGGCAAGCATGGGCAATGTCAAGAGCACCAAGCTTCCCAACGGCATCATCATGAACGTCCTGGATGTGGAGAACTTCGCCCATAAGTTCACCTTCCCCCCACCGGGCAAGACCTCGGGCGAGGTGCACGACCGCCTCTGCCAGAAGTACCAGGGAAAACCGGTGGTCACCATCGGCTACGGCCCGGACTTCGCAGTGCTGCGCAGCCGGGGTGTGAAAATGAACATCCCCCAGATGGTCAAAGAGTTGATGGAGGAGATCCCCAATGGCGGGGTCTCAGGAGGAGGACATCTGGTGGTGGGCTCCATCAAGTTCGTGGGCGGGATGAGGAAAGAGGTCCTGGCGAAGCTGGCAGAGAAGATCGCTGCCTGCTCGGTGGATGAGCTTCCAGTGAATGTTCCGGCATTAGGGGCAGAGGCGATGTGATCCCCATCCGGAACGTCATCGGCTTCTTTTCTCTTTGATGTTTCTTTGATTTCCCTTTATCCTCCAAATATCCTTTCTACAAGCCCCTTCCCTTTGTCTTTCACGTAACTGTGCATGACCTCCTGGAGCATGGCTACGAACTTGTCCTGGCTGTAGCTGATCTGGGAGGCCAGTCGCTCCACCACTGGCTCGATGTTCTTGACCTCATCGCTCTTGACGCTTCTCAGGACCAGGGCAGAAAGGGCCATGAGCCGGAGCCCATCCTGGATCTTCTCCATCTGCACCGCCAATGCACCCAGCTGGAAGAATGCTCCTGCCTCGCCCGGCTTGTCCTCTAGCTCCTGATAGATTCTCAGAGCCTCGCGGAAATGATCTGCCGCTTTCTTCTTATCACCTGCCTGAGAGTGGATCATTCCCAGGCCGTGCAGGCTGGCGGCAGTTCCTTTGCGGTCGCCCAGTTCCCTGGTGATGGCTAGGGCTCGATCAAGCTCCTCTTCCGCTCGAGCCAGCTCTCCCGTCTCCCGGTCAATGTCAGCCAGACTGAAGAGCAGCACCGCCTCTCCTGTTAGGTCATTCATCTCTCTTGCCAGCTCCAGGGATCTGACCAGCCTGGGCCGGGCAGAATCCAGATGGCGCTGCATCATATCAATGCCCGCCAACTCCCCTAAGACCGCGGCCTCTCCCATCTTATCTCCCAGATCCTCAAGGATCCGAGCTGCTCTCTCCAGTTTATCTTTGGCCGCAGAACCGCTCTTTCTTGCCATATCGATTGAGGCCAGGGCCTGAAGAACTGACGCCTCTCCTCGTCGATCCTTCTGGTCCAGATAGCACTGCTCGGCCTTCTGCAGGTTCTCTTCCGCCTGATCATACTCTTTCTGGCTCAGGCGAATCATCCCCAGCCCCTGATAGCTCATAGCATTAGGAGCAACATCCAGGGCTCTTTTGTACCACTGAGAGGCTTTCTCCAGATCCCTCTGATGAGCATAAGCCTGGGCGATCCAGTTCATGGTATCAGGATCAGGCTCCTTCTCCTGATCCAAAATCTCCTGGTTCAGTCTGATCAGCTCGCTGTAGTATCCCCGCCGTTCCAGGTAGCTGCTGATCCTAAGGGTCACTCTCCTCGCCTCCGCCAGATCGCCTGCTTCAATATAGTGCCCCCGCGCCTCTAAGAGTGCGTCCAGACGGAACAGAGACAGCTCCTGGTTGCGGCCAGATTCTGCCATCTCTTCCAGAAAACCGCCTGCCTTCTTATGGGCATCTCTTCTCTCCTCCGGGCTTGAATACTCTCGAAGGGCGGGGCGAACGGTGGGATGAACCGTCCACAGATCTCCGATCCTGTAGCAGAGCGACATCTCCGCCCAGATTGGCAGGTCCTCGGCAATCCTCTCGGGACTGGTACCGGCAGCGGCAGCCAATCCCTCAGGGCTCATGGCCACATCATAGATCGCTATCCTTCGGAGGATCTGCAGGGATTCGGGGCTGAGGCTCTCGAAGAGCCTGGGCAAAGGGTCGCCGGCGGAAGGCAGTCCTCTCGCCAGAGCGCTGCGGATCTGCTCCAGTGCAGAGGGATCTATATCGTACTGTGAATACAGGTCGGCCAGGGCATCAAATCCTATCTCGCCTTTTTGGTATCTGTCAGCTATCGCCCTATTCTGGAGGATGAACCTAAGGAAAGCTGCTTGGGAGAGCTTATCCGCCTTCCAGTTCCTGGCCAGATGAGGGAGAATGGATGCGTCTGCCGGGACACTATTGCAGGAGATGATCGCTCGGCTGGAACGCAGGCCTTTTGCCATCTGAACGAAAAGCCCGCCGAGATGGGGATCTGATATCCTGCCCATCTTCTCCTCCAGGCTGAGGTCATCCCAGAATATGAGGATGCGATTGGAGCGGAGAATCTCCATCAGGACGGTCAGCCTCTTATCAACCGGTAGCGATGAATCCAGGAGCTTCTTCATCTTCTCCATCCCCTGGTACTCTCCTGTCGCTGCCAGCTGCCGGCCTGCCGCCTCCAAAAGCCGGGCAGAGCTAATAGGATTATGAGGAGTGCCACCGAGAGGAAGTACAAAATAGCCTGATGCTGCCAGCATTCTGGCCAGGCGGTTGGCAAGAGCGCTCTTGCCTACGCCGGCCTCGCCGGTGATGATCAGAGTGTTAATCGTCCCCTGTCTCAGGTCGGGGTAGAGGCGATGCAAATCCGCTCTTCTATTGACAAATCCCCTGGCATGTCCTTTCGTCAGTCCCGGCATTGGGGAAAGCTCCTGGTATCTTTCTTTGGATCTTATAGATGACTCATCTCTATTCTTTTTTGGATCGAAGAGTCCTGTGGGCTCCTGGCTGACATAAATGAAAGGATAGGCCTGTTCCGTCACATTCTGCCCCTCTTCATCTTCTTCCAGGATTGCTCTTAGCATCTGCTGGCTCCCACTCCATATGGCTTCGTGCACCGGTGCGCCCTGGGAAAGTGGTCGGATGACCTCCCGAATGGCAATGGGACCGTTCCAAGCTACCGCCACCGGCAGATCTTCTGCCAGCCTCTGGCAGAGGAGATCCCTGGCCGGATCGGGGCCCGCTCTTCCCCCGCCCAGAATGATGCACTCTGCTCCGCCACTCTTCAGAGCAAGAGCGATCTCCCCTGCAGGCCGCAGATCCGGTTTGCCCGCAGGATCCATGAAGGCAAACCTGGCCTCTCCTCCAGATATCCCGCCGGAGAGGTTCACCTCCCCTGAAAGATATACCAGATGAGGCTGGAAAGACTCGATGCAGCCCTTCAGCTCCTCGATGGAGGCGGTCTCGCTAATCTCGAGATGGATATCCAGTCCCTGCACTGACCGGAGAAGAGACAGCTCCTCCTCCTCAAAGTGCCGACGATCGGCGGACAAAAAGAGCATCCTCAGAGGGCCTGCTCTTAATTCATGGGTGGGGAAGGGGAGCAGGGATGGTAATCCAGAGGGTGCAGATGAGCTGGAGGAAGGGGCTCTTTCCATTGGCAGGCGGAGGACAGCAAAATCCCTGATCAGGCCGGTGGTGTGCCTCTTCTCCGGGAAGCGGAGGAGCTCCCAGGGGAGCTGGAGGATCTCGGGGATGCTAGATACCACCAGCAGCCGTCTCCCAGAGAGGATCTGCGGCCTGATCTCCTGCCAGCCCGGCTGGATAAATAGGCGGAATAGGCTCTCGCCCAGGAGCTCTAGGTAGCTATTCATCCCTTTTTTGCCGCCGGAAAATAAGGAAGCATATTGAGCGGATATATCCCTGGCCTCCAGAGACTCCACCGGGGTGAGCTTTCGGTTCACGACCAACTCACCCTCCACTTTTATATTGAATTCGAAGGTCCTGGCGGCGGCAGTTCCTGTCTCCCAAACCTCAATCATAATATCATTTTGCATTTGCTCATCCTCAGTAATTCATCCATTGATATTTTTTTCATCTTTCGTGCGGCGGGATTCGTCCCAGGGCTCAAGGTGCACCACCACATCTCTGACCCCTTCTATCCTGCTCTTTATCGTCAACTCAACCTCTTTGCCCACCTCATGAGCTTCATCGATGGATAGCGACGGATCCACACCGATATGCAGATCCACATAAACCTCTCCTGCTGGACCGCGGGTTCGAATGTTGTGACATGAGATGACCCCTGCTATCGATCCGGTCAGGTCAGAGATCACCTCCTCATCTAGAGCCGCCCTGTCCAGCAGAACCCTGAAGCTGTCCCTTATGATCTGCAGGCCGGTAAGAGCGATCAGGAGACAGATGAATAGCGCTATACCTGGGTCGGCCAGAGGATAGCCATTCTTTGCAGCTACCAATCCCAAGATGACTCCTATAGAGGCCAGGATGTCGCTCCTGGTGTGCAGGGAATCAGCCACTAGAATGCTGCTTTTAAGCCTTTTTCCCAGGGAATTCTCGTATGAGGAGACAACGATGTTGATGATAAGAGTCAAGACCATGATGGCAAAGGAGAGCTGGGTCACCTGGGGAAGGGTAGGGTTTTGAAAGCGATCCAGGGCCTCAATAATCAGATGAAAGCAACTGTAGAATAAGAGGACGGCGATCCCCACAGAGGCGAAGTTCTCGAACTTGGCGTGGCCGTAGGGGTGCTCCCTGTCCGGAGGGCGGGAGGCGAGGGAGATTCCCACCAGTCCGATGATGTTAGAGCTGCTGTCAAGGAGAGAATGCAGGCCATCTGCGCTCATGCTCAGGGAATTGGTGATAAGGCCATAGCCGCCTTTAAGAAAGGCTACCGAAAGGTTAAGCGCAAATATCATTATCAGAGTGCGCCGAACAGTATCGTAATAGGCCATCATGGTTGATATGCCTGTATGCGATATATAATTTCTCAGCCAGGACCTGCAGCTGGATTCGAGTCCTGAAGGGGATGAAATCTTCAATAGTTGAGTTGCGGCCGCATGGGCAAAACCAAATGCAATCTTCTTCTCCTGATATCCCCACACTTCGAAATATTTAAATAGTAATAAGTGATAATATCTAAATACTAAGGAAAGGTCAGGAAAGCTTTGCGGACGAATATGGTGGTGGATTGCTAATGGCAGTACTCTTAAAGGATTTAGGAATGAAACCAAAGGAAGGAGAAAATATGAAAGGAATGGGCTGGCGTCCCGAGCTTCCGGACTTAAGGGATTACACCTTCCAGACCCAGGAAGTTGCAGATATTCTCGGTCCTCTCAAGCTCTCCAAAGCAGCGGTTTCCACTCTGCCTGCATCGGTTGATCTCAAAAAATGGTTCTCTCCCATTGAGGATCAGGGCGAGTTGGGCTCGTGCACTGCAAATGCTGGCGTAGGGGTCTTTGAATATTTCGAGCGGAGGGCATTTGGAGAGCATATCGATGCCTCCAGGCTGTTCCTCTACAAGGTGACGAGAAACCTGATGCAGGAGACTGGGGACACCGGTGCATATATCCGCACCACCATGGGGGCGATGGTGCTATTTGGCGTCCCGCCAGAGAGATACTGGCCATATGACGTTTCGAAGTTCGATGTTGAGCCCAATGCATTTCTTTTCGGTTTCGCAGATAACTACAAAGCCCTCAAATATGTGAACCTCGACCCACCGGGAATCACGCCCACCAAGCTCCTTGCCAGCATCAAGACGAATATCGCAGCAGGCATTCCTGCCATCTTCGGATTCACCGTCTATGATTCAATCAGACAGGCTGGAAGTACCGGCAAGATCCCCTATCCCTGCAGAAATGAGAATGTGCTGGGCGGCCATGCCATTGTTGCCATGGGCTATGACGATAAGATGAAGATCAAGAACACCGATTGTGGCGCAGAGACCACCGGTGCTCTTTTGATCAGAAACTCCTGGGGAGAATCCTGGGGCGACGGTGGATACGGGTGGCTGCCATACGATTATATCTTGACCGGCCTGGCAGACGACTGGTGGACTCTTATAAAAGGATCATGGATCGAGACCGGGCAGTTCGAGTATAAATAGTCGAAGGACTATTCTTTTTTATGTCCATTCTTTTTGGTGATCCAATGATTGCGAGATTGAATGTGGATTTCACAATTTCGTTGGAATCGAACCCCACCACCGGATATGTCTGGGAGGCATCGTTCGACAGCGCTTATCTGGATCTGAAAAAAAAGGATTTCAAAGCATCAGATGCAAAATCCGTTGGCGCAGGCGGAAAAGAGATTTTCACCTTTGTTCCGATCAGGAGCGGAAAAACAGAGATAACCATGGTCCATAAGAGGCCGTGGGAGAGCGGATCTTTGGAAGAGAGAAAATTCCCGATCGAGATCATTGACTGAAAATGCTGCGGAATTGCATTTATAGGCGATTGAATTAGAAGTTGCCTCGGGAAGACCGTCTTCAAAAGGATCCTGCTCCATTTGGGCGATCGGTTTAAATACAGTGAGCTTGAACGAAGCTCGGATTAATATTACATCGGAGGATGTTTATTGGCTAGAAGATCACAGAGAAAGGCTGATAGCAGAAAGGCCAAACAATGGTATAAGGTTGTAAGTCCGGAGATGTTCGGCAGGGTTCCCTTTGGGGAGACGATTGCCAACGATCCCGAGAGGATTGTGGGAAGGATCATCGAGACCACCCTGGGTGATCTCACAAACAACTTCTCCAAGCAGAATACCAAGCTCAAGTTCAGGGTAGACCGGGTGGCCGGCGACTCGGCGTACACCAAGTTCCTGGGCCATGAGATGACCACAGATTATGTGCGCTCTCTGGTCAAGAGAAGAACCTCTCGCATCGACTCCATAGTTGACGTGACCACTACCGACGGCTACACAGTTCGGATAAAGCCCAGCTGCTTTACAGTGAAAAGGGCGCGGGCGAATCAGGTCAAGTGCATAAGAGATCTCTCAAAGAATGTGGTTATAGAGAGGTCCAAGAACCTGGACTTGAATCAGCTGATTCAGGATGTAGTGGGAGGAAAGATATCTCTGGACATTTACAAAGAAGCTAAAATGATCTACCCCCTGAGGAGAGTAGAGGTGCGAAAGACTGAGATCAGAACTGAGCCCAGCCTATCCGGCTCTGGGCCGGTCCCGCCTGCTGCACCATCGGCCTCTTAAGCTCTTCAATTTAATCGTTCTGCATCAGCCGAGCGCCCTTCTTGCTATTGCGGAAGGGCGCTGGCCTGAGAATTTCTCAACCTGCAGCATGGTCAGCTTTGCTCTCACTTTGCTCTCACTTTGCTCTCATTCTATTGGAGAGATCTTCTATAGAAGGAGATATATTCTGATAGAGATACAATATGTTCCATGAGGCTGATCATCATATTGGCAGTATGCCTTGCCCTTTTCTCTGCAGGATGCATGGAGAAAGGGGATAGTGGCGGAGATTCCGAAAGGGAGGGAAATGCAGGAGCGGCAGAAGCTGGCAGCCCTGAAAAGATAAAAGTGACCATCACCTCACCTGGTGCGGGCCAGATCATCCAGGGAGATAAGGATATAAGCTTTGATGGTTCTGCAAGAGGTGGTGAAGGAGATCTGAGCTATGAATGGATCTCGAGCATTGATGGCCAGTTATCCACCAGCCGTTCTTTCAAGCAGAACCCTGCAGACCTGAGCAAGGGAGAGCATATCATCATCCTTAAGGCTACGGATGAGAGAGGCAGTTCCGGCCAGGGGAGCGTTAAGATCGAGGTGATGTGAACCGATTCCGAAAACTCCTTCAGAGCCTGGCACCGGATAGGGATTCCCTGCAGTGGCAGGATCTTTCTTCATTTAATTTTTGTGCTGCTTGATATATTATCTCCCGTATATCCTGGTGGCACCTTTTCACCTGCTCAGGGATATCGTTGGCGGAAAAACACATCGATTCCGCCAGTCCGGCGGCGGGGTTGGTGATGATGCAGATGGAAGCATAACATATCTCTGCCTCCCTGGCCAAGACCACCTCCGGGTAGCCGGTCATACCCACCACATCCCCGAACTGGCGCATCATTCTGATCTGGGCGGGCGACTCCAGATGAGGACCCTCAGTGCAGACGTAAACCCCCTCAACGGTCTTCAGGTCAAGCGACCGCGCGGCAGCGGAGAGATTAGCTCGAAGACTTGGGCAGTAGGGTTCGCTCAAATCGATATGTACCGCTCGGTCCTCAAAGAATGTGTTTGGCCGGCATTTGGTGAACTCGACAAAATCATAGGGCAAGAAGATGCTCCCCACGGTCTGAGATGCCATCCCACCCACGCTGTTGATCGAAATGACCCATTGAGCGCCGATCTTCTTAGCAGCAGAGATGATAGCCCGGTAGTTGATCCTGTGGGGCGGCAGGTGCCCAATGCCATGGCGAGAGATGAAGGCAAGCCTCTGGCTTTTTATCCGGCTGCGAACGACCGGGACGAGACCGTAAGGTGTGTCCACCTCATCTGCTACCCCCTCCAGGGTGAAGCCCACTCCGCCGATGACTGCGATTTCTGCATCCATGAGTTGAGCTGCTCCTTAAACTTAAACTACCTTTCCATGATCCATTCCATGGGGGATGTCATTTCAATCTTAGCGGCTTTCCAGAGTTTATATGGGGGGCATGAGCGGCGGACGGAAGACGCCCTTCTCGGTTATCAGGGCGGAGACCAGCTCCAGGGGGGTGGCATCAAATGCCGGGTTATAGACATTTACCCCCAGGGGGGCGAGACGAATTTCACCCAGGGTGCAGATCTCCTCAGGATCCCGTTCCTCTATTATGATGTCCTCCTCGCCGTTTGTCCGGTCGAATGTGGAGAGGGGGGCGGCCACATAGAAGGGAACCTTGTGGTGTCTGGCCAGGACAGCGTGATTGTAGGTACCGATCTTATTGAAGACCGCATCCCTTGTGATCCGATCTGCCCCCACGATGGCTTTATCTATCTTCCCTTTGCGCATCAGGCTGCCTGACATGCTCTCGCAGATCAGAGTTACCGGGATTTTATCCTCCATCAGCTCCCAGGCGGTCAAGCGGGAGCCCTGGTGCAGAGGGCGGGTCTCGCAGGCAAATACCTGGATGTTCTTTCCCAATTCTATCGCGGAGCGCACCACACCCAAAGCAGTTCCCCAGCCCACACAGGCCAGCCTGCCGGCATTGCAATGGGTGAGGATGGTATCCCCATCCTCCAGGAGCTTTGCTCCGTTCCGTCCGATGGCCCGATTGATACGGATGTCCTCTTCTGCGATCTCCTCTGCAGACCTGAGGGCAAGCTCCCGGATCTCCTCCGTGCTCACTCCTTCGGAGGCCTCCCGCAGGGCTCTGTCCACTCCCCAAGAGAGGTTGATCGCCGTGGGCCGAGAGCTGCGGATCATATCAGCGGCTAGCTCCAGCTCGGCGATCATATCAAAAGCGTTGCTGGCATGGGACCTCTCTGCAGCCAAGGCGATACCGTAGGCTCCTGCTGCTCCTAAAGCAGGAGCGCCGCGGATGGACAGCGACTTTATTGCGGCCACCAGAGCCTTTATGCTCTCTATTCTCAGAGGAACAAGCTTCTGGGGAAGCTGGATCTGATCGATAAGCCAGAGGCCTTCGTCCCACCAGATGGTTTTTGGCTCGCTTATGCTCAAGGGAAGTTCACCAATATCAATTGTGCATGCTGGTATTATTATTTTTGCTTGCTCCGATCTGGGCACCTCGACTGTCTGGTCTCCTTCCCAAGTCTTCTCAACTTGAGAGCGGCTCCATTCCTTCTGGCGAAAAGCGAACTAAACCAGCCATCATCCATCGCAACATTTTTGCTCTCTTAAATCCGTCCTCCATAGCATGGGTGATCTCTCGCTATCTCAGTTCGAGGCGAAGATTGTCTTCGACTCAGATGCCGATCTCTCCCGCTGGTCGGGAAATACGCTCCGTAGCGGCTTTGGAGCCCAACTCAAATCCCTGGTCTGCATCCATGGCTCAGGCGACGGGTCTGAAGATGGAGAAAGAGATACAGCAGCCTGCGAGAGCTGTCCTCTCCAAAAGGTTTGTATTTATGAATACTTCTACAATAGCCGCCCCCCGAAAGATGGTAGGGTGCTGAAAAAGCAAAGCGACATCCCCAGACCTTTTGTCTTCGACCCGCCCGTCGCAGGGAGGCATTCCGCCGGGTCTGCAGCCGACTTCAGATTCACCCTGGTCGGCAAGGGAGTGGAGCATCTGCCCTATTTCCTGCTCGCCATCAGGAACCTGGGGGAGAGCGGAATGAGCCGGGGCTACCGTCTGGGATATGGCAAATTCAGCATTAAGTCAGTGGACTCCATCGGATTCGGGACAAGCAATATCATCTTTTCCGGAGATACGGTCTACAACCGGGCCATTTCCATGAGCTACCAGGAGATGCTCAGTGCCTCTGCCGAGCACAGAGGAGATCTCACCGTGCGCTTTACCACGCCGACGCAGATTAAGGAAGGGGACAGGTTCACCGCTGCCCCCAGCTTCCGGGGACTGATCTCCAGGCTGCTCTTCCGGGCCAATGCCCTGGCGGAGTTTTTCGGATCGGGGATGTTGTATGATAATGAGCAGGTGCTTGCCCTCCTGGGCTCCTGCCGACAGGTGAGCATAGCGAGGGCCAGTACCGAAGAGATCAGGACCAAGCGATACTTCCACAGGCAGAAGATCAAAAAGCAGAATCTTCCCCCGTTCTTTGTCGGAGAGATAACCTATCGGGGAGAGTTCTCCCGGGAGATCATGGCTCTCTTAGAGCTGGGGAGGTTCATCCATGTGGGGAAGATGGCCACCTTTGGGAACGGGATGTATGAGGTTGAGGTTTGAGAACTTACTCTGACCTTCTCGAAGAGGGCTTCCAGACTGTGATCCAATACACTTTCTCGAAATTTGAGTCATTGGTAGCAATATCTTGGATCCCGTTGCATTTCATGATACGGAGATTCAATGAGTCGTTAGTAAGCAGGCAATAAGCCTCTCTCAAGACTCTGTGGGTAGACCTGAAGATGCTATTTCGCTCTCGTCTTCGTGCCTTTGTGCCTCTGTGGTGAAATCGGGATGCTTGGGCCTCACCACCAAGACGCCAAGGCACAAAGAAAATTTCTCTGGAGTACAATACCCGCACAATTTGGCGAAGAGCCATTTTTTTTTATGCACAGCGCGAGCCGGCCCTGCGGTCCGCGACCAACAGCCCTCAACGCCGGGAGTGGCCTGGGTACGATGGTAGCAAGCCGCTGATGGGTTGTGATATATTGGCATTTATATTCTCCAGGCGGGCCCAAAATCAGTCAGTCTCTGCCCTCGAAACCATATCAATAAGGTATGATTCAGTCCCAGAGACTGGTAGGGCTTATAGATATCGATTGCAAACAGTCTTTCGCCAGAGTTTAAATACCCCTTTACATCCGATAGGCTGGCGAAAGGACCTCCATTAAAAGGAC
>JGI11944J13513_1001627_pt1 | contig 17515 bp, 13 predicted proteins | sample TerdegcoTASludge_FD_13513 | JGI IMG/M metagenome (IMG submission 13513) | reverse complement strand
GCGGCGAAATAAAACATATCAGCCTTATAAAGGCCGAAGGAGGTAAACAGGAAGGGGTTCTGGGCTATAAAGCTTCATGGCTGATACCTTCAGGCTATGAAATACTTTCAGAAACAACGGAATATCATTTTATGGTCCTGGGCAATCTGCGCATAATAGACCGGATTACCACCCTTGCTGCAAATGATTCCTCTGTTTCTTTCCCCGATACCAAGGAGGGGATGTTTGGTATCAGAGTTGCAAGACAGCTTGAATTACCTCTTAATGAAATGATTCAGGTACTGGATGCTTCCGGTAAGCCTTCAGAAAAGAAAATAAGAGCTTCCGAGGGTGCAACGGGAAATTACAGGGGAAGCAACGGAATCTCTGGTGAAGGTGTATGGGGTACGCGTGCAGGCTGGATGCATCTTTATGGAAATATCGGAGAAGAGAAAATTTCACTCGTAATTTGCGACCACCCCCGCAATCCCGGCTTCCCGACTTATTGGCATGCAAGAGGATATGGTCTGTTTGCCGCAAATCCCTTTGGATGGAAAGATTTTACGGGTGGTAAAGAACAATTAAATTTTTCAATGAAACCGCATCAGCAGATTACTTTCAGATACCGTGTTATAATAGGCTCAGGAAATCATCTGAGCGATGAAGAAATAAACAGGCTTGCAGAGGATTTTTACAGAAAATATTTTTAAGCATTATTAACGGCAATATTTAACAGAAAAATCAGAAAGGATAATCCACTCAATTTAATTTAAAACAACTTAACTAAAATGAAAAATAACATTTCCCGACGTCAGTTTGTGCAGATAAGTTTTGGTGCCGGTATATCAATGGCCTTATTTAAAAATTTCCCTGACCAGTACAAATTAATGCAGGGAGGAATGAAATTAGGGTTTGTTACCTACCAGTGGGGCCGCGACTGGGACCTTCCCACACTGATTGCCAATTGCGAAAAGACAGGCTATTATGGTGTTGAACTCAGGACACAGCATGCTCATAAGGTTGAGATAGATCTTACCCCTGCCCAGCGTGCAGAGGTGAAAAAGCGCTTCGCCGACAGCCCTGTCAAATGCCTTGGCTACGGCTCAAACTTCGAATACCACAGCCCCGACCTAAAAGAGGTCAGAAAAAACATTGACCAGACAAAGGAATACATCAAATTATGTCATGATATAGGTGCTACCGGCATAAAGGTAAAACCAAACTATCTGCCTCCTGAAGTGCCGAAAGAGAAAACCATAGCACAGATTGCCGCCTCATTGAACGAATGCGGAAAATTTGCACAGGATTACGGCCAGCTGGTTAGGGTAGAAGTTCATGGAACATATACTCAGGAAATTCCCAACATGAAAGCAATATTCGAACAGGTAACAGAAAAGAATGTGGTTATCTGCTGGAATTGCAATGATCAGGACCTCCTTCCTCCGGGACTTGAAGCAAACTTTAACTCAGTAAAAAAATGGTTTGGTGATACAGTTCATATAAGAGAACTTAATGTGGGCAATTATCCTTATCAGCAACTCTTTGATCTTTTCACCGGCATAAAATATGACGGCTGGATTTTGCTTGAAGCACGCACTGAACCTGCCGACAGAATAGCCGCAATGATAGAGCAGAAGGAAATTTTCAACCGAATGATTGAAAATTCCAGAAAAAAATTTTCGTAGAAATATTACGGGTTAAGCTCTACCAGCCGGGCGTAAAATTGATGCCGAATGAGCCATTGAAAAATCCCGTACCGGGTCTGACCGGTACAGCATAAAACGGTTCAAGTACAAGATAGCCGAACAGGTTAATTCTGAACGATAGGCCATAACTGAATACGGGGACCCTTTCATCCGGTCCAGGATTAAACCAGTCGTTACCCAGTCTTGTACCTTTGCTGAGTGCAAGTCCTCCATCTGCAAAAAGATTGAAATCGGTCATAAACAAATCTGACTTAATCAGCGAAGCTTTTTTAGGACCTGTAAAGGGAATCCTCAATTCGGCATTTGCAATGAAAATTTTACTTCCGAAGAAATTATTCAAACTGATACCCTCACCTGTAAATTCTGCATTACTCCAGTAGCTATCTACTCTTTGATATCCCCTTATCAACCATGGATATCCTATGTACAACGGAGTAACCCTGTCAGTTTCTGAATCGCTTCCCCATCTTCCTAAATTATACGACCTGAATGCAAGTGTAAATGGCCTTAGATAGAAATATTTACGATAGTCAGCCAGCGTAGTGTAAAAATTTACAACTCCGAAATATTTTCCGGCTTCAAATCTGTATCTTTCTCCTCTTACCGGACCTGTGGTACCCATTATACTGTTATCCATAACATAAGCACCGCTGATAAGTTCCAGTAGAAAACCATCAGGTGCATCAAGTTTTTTGCGTCCGGTTCCTATGGGAATGCCAAACATATCATAATATGTTTTATACTGGTCGAACCTGTAACTGTAACCTGAAACCATGCCCGAAACCTCGAATCTTCTGGTCTGCGACAGCGGGTAATATGCAAAAAGAGTGATATTATCCTCAAACATTCTCAAATAATTAAGATTTATGGTATTGACCAGGTACGGTTCGCCATTTTTTCTGTAAAGAGTGTCAATACCTGCTGACATAAACCCGTAGTAATTAGGTATATGTGATAAGGATGCACCCCATTTAATTTTTTTCTTCTGATTAAGGTAGGAAACCACTCCGCCAAAATCGTAAATCTCTCCATTCAGTGACAGGGAAGTAAAAACCTGGTTATCGCCTGCCATGTCTCCAAATATTGCACTTATGCTGCCTTCCATCCCTGTTCCAATAGGGCCTCCGGTAGTCACTCCGATAGTTCCGTTTGTGATGTAGTCGAGCTTGAATTTCGGTTTGTAGGGAATAGTTTTGTATTCTTCAGGTTTTACGTCTGCGAAATAATTATACGGAGAGAAAAGAATAGTGTCAACAAGATTCTGGGCCAGATGTTTAAAGGGAGGCAGGGTGCCTGCCGTAAAATCAATGTCGTTTTTTTCAACCCTCATTGAATCAAACTCATCCGGTTGAGCAATGTAAACTGAATAACTTCTTTCAGAATAGTATGAATAAACAATGTCGCCTGTTTCACGGGCTACCGAAATGGCAGGTGCCTGAAAAGTAATGCCGGAAATACCTCTCATGTATCTTGTTAGCTGCACGATTCTGTCTTCCTCCAGGTTGTATTTATACAGGTTACGGAATCCATCCCTGTCAGAAAGGAAATATATTTCCCTGCCATTTTTTGAGAAAACAGGGTTCATGTTACTGGCGCCCGTGAAAAGTTCGAGAAGCCTGTCGTCTGAAGGATTGCTGATATTTACTATTCCTATATTGTAAAAAGTATGTCTGAAAGTATGAGTTTGTCCGGGCATGGGCCTGTCGGTTACATAAGCAATATATTTACCATCGGGCGACCACGAAGGCTGAAGATTTCCGTAAACATCGAAAGTCAGTTGCCTGACTATTTCATTATTTGTGTCGTAAAGGTATATGTCAGAGACACCGTTTTTCATACCCGTCACCGCAATATATCTGCCGTCGGGAGACCATGCCGGATTTGTGAAAGCAGGTAACCCTGTAAGGGATGTTTCTTTAATTATCCTCATCCGTTTTATGTCAAAAATTATAAGTTTATTCCTGCCTTCGGAGAATACCACGAATGCAAACTTCCCGTCGGGTGACCAGGTTCCGGACGATTCAAGATAGTTTAATGCATCAATGTCACTTCTGTTTATTCGGTTCGACAATTTTTTTATAATTTTTCCCGTCGAGGCATCGGCAAGAAAAAGATCGAGATCGTAAACATCTCTTTCAGAAATAAATACAATATATTTTCCATCGGGACTGACTGAAGGTGAAAGGTTCATTGTACCGGCATTCTTACTGAACAGAATTTTTCTGCCTGTAATTCTGTCAGTTGTGTCTGTTAAAACTGACTTATAGGCATTTTTAAGTGCCAGGTTCCATAAACCGGATATATTTCTGTCGTCGAATCCGAGAATTTTCTGAAAAGCTTCCTCATAGCCGTGCATTGCTGTCTCCCTGAAGAGTTTTATTATTGTCGAATCGCCCCATGTTTTGCCTATGAAAGCCATAACAGAATGCCCATATCTGTAAGGAAAGTATTTATTGCTTTTTGTGAGGTCTTTCAAGGTGGGAATATCGTTTGAAAGAACAGCATCTCTCATCCACATGGCGGTGTGGGGGTCGATGCTTCCGAGTGAGAAATATTCAGCCATCCCTTCAACCATCCAGAGAGGAATGTTACTGACATTTGTAAGTCTGAGGGAATCGCCGGTTGTAAGCATATTGTACTGGAAAGCATGGACCAATTCATGACCCAGGACGTGGTCAGTCTGTGGAAAAGAGTAAGTTAGGGGCATCACTACTCTTTTTTTCAGGGCTTCAGTAACACCGCCCGTACTTTCACTGAGCAGGTCTGAAACTGTTGAGGTTTGCTGGAATTCAGCATGGTTTTCGTAGATAAACAAAGGATTGTGCTCTTTAATTGTATCTCTGAAAATCAACTGGTGCTGTCTGTACCATGCTTCACTCCGTCCTGCAAGCAGATTCAGAACCGAATCGTTTGTCAGATAATGATAAATTTCAAATGATGGAGTCTGGTAAACACTGTAATTAAAGACCCTGTAGGATGGTTTTGTGCGTCCGAAGTACTGGGCTTCTGCAATGTGGTTAAATGCAGTAAAAAGCAGAAGTGCCAATATGTTTAATTTAAGGTATTTCCTTATATTTATTACTATTGTTCTCATAATGACCTCCTTACATTATTATGAACAATCTGGTAATTTATAATATTAATTGTGTTTCAGGGACATTTTTATAATAGCTGAAAATAATTTATGCCGGTTTCTATATTTCAAATTCAATGCCAGAATGATCAGAAAAAACCGGACGACAGGCTGGAATGTTTTTAATGTTTTTTATGGCAGGGTAAGGAGAAAAAACAGGTTGTAATTATATTATGTTGCGGATATATTATTTTGAAATTTTTACTATTTGAAAATATTTATTATTTGAAAAAAATTTTTATTTGAAATAAATTTTTATTTCATAAGAATTTCTATTTGAAAAAAAATTCTATATGATAAAAATATTTATTTGATAAAAATTCTTAACTGATAAAAATTATTAATTAGAAATTTTTATTAATTGATAATAATTTTTATTTTGTAAACTTAACTATACTGTGAAACTGTGATAAGAACACTGCCTGATTCCTGCCCAGCTTTATCCGGCACCTCTTATTATAATCTATTCTGATGATAATCCATTCTTTAACGCTTTCTTTTGTAATAACTCAAATCCTGTAGTATCAAAATAAAAATAGTGTTGACCCGCTATCCATTTGACCACTAATTATTAAATTGCTTTTGTGATTTTGACTCTTGAGTCTTGAAATAAACTGTAAGAAAAATAAAGCCTGGAATGAAAATATCTTTCATACACATATATTTCATAACACTCTGGATGATAATAGGTTCAGGATGTGCTAACGAACCGGGAAGCACATTCTACCTTAGTTCCAAAGGTGATGATAGTTTTGATGGTTCACTGGAAAAACCATGGAAAACCATTGAACGCCTTAATAAAGAACCATTAAAACCTGGTGACAGAATCTGTTTCGAGGGTGGAACTCTTTTCCCGGGAACAATTTTAATTGATAGTATTGATATTTCATTATCTCCTGAAAAATTTATAATCTGCTCGTATGGAAAAGGAAAAGCAATTATAGATGGAGGAGATAAACCCGGACTTGATATAAAGAATGCCGGAAATTTTGAAATCAGAAACCTGATTATAAAAGGAAACGGCCGAAAAGATGGAAATAATTCAAATGGTGTAATTGTCTCCGGATGTGCTGACTTTATTATAGACAGCATTGAAGTATATGGCTTCAGGCACTCCGGAATACATATAAGCGACTGTAAAAACGTAAAAATTACAAATATCACTGCCCACGATAACGGATTTGCCGGCATTCATGTTACATCTGTAAAGGCTAACCACCCTTCTGATTACGGTAACGAAAATATTTATATAGGCTATTCCATCGCTTTCAATAACCCCGGCGATCCCGATGTAACCGATAACCACAGCGGAAACGGTATACTCGTATCATCAGCAAGAGGAGGAATAATCGAATTCTGCGAAGCCTGGAACAACGGCTGGGATATGCCATGGACAGGCAACGGACCTGTAGGAATATGGATTTGGGATTGTCGCGATTTCATTATTCAATATTGCATATCCCATGATAACAAGACAAACCCTGTGGCAAAAGACGGAGGCGGCTTTGATCTCGACGGCGGTGTCTCCAATTCAGTTATCCAGTACTGCATATCGTACAATAATCAGGGTGCCGGATACGGACTTTTTGAGTTTGGTGCGGCTAAACCATGGGAAAACAACATTGTCAGGTATAACATAAGCTATAATGACGGTTTGCTGAATGAGGGCTCTCTTGCAATATGGAAAAGCCAGTATGCCGGATCAATGCGAAATTGTGAAATATATAACAATACTTTTATTAATGATACACTGAAGGGAATCGCTGTTTCTCTGATATCCAACTGCCCGGGATTCAGATTTACGAACAATATTTTTCTCTACAGAGGAACATTTATTACAGAAGATCAGAAATTCTCAGACGAGAAATTTATTTCGAACTGTTTCTGGAATACCGCATCAAAAATGATACTTCCTGCTGAAATTATTAAGGATAACATCATCATTGATCCATGCATTAAACTGCCTGCCCGGGTAAATTTTACGAATCCTCTGATATTCAGACAGAAATCACAAACGGCATTTTCCCCTGAGCCTCATTCGCCTCTTATCGACAGAGGGGTGTCAGTACCGCCGCCATTCGGATTACCTTTCCCCGGTATTGACATTGCAGGTACCACAGTTCCGCAGGGAAAAGATACTGATATAGGAGCACTGGAATTTAAAAACTTATAATATGAAACCTGACCGTCTGATTAAAATTGCATTTTTTCTGTTAACCCTTTTTGCTGTAAATGCATGCAGGGAAAAACCGGTTGCCACACTGCCAGAGCTAGATAGCCTTACAGGGGCGCGCACAGAATTGCTCTTTGATGAAGGATGGCGTTTCTACAGAGGAGATACTTCAGAAGCTGCAATGCCTGAGTTTGACGATTCAAAATGGCGCCTGATTGATTTGCCTCACGACTGGAGCATCGAAGATGTTCCGGGAACAGACTCACCTCTTGACTCTGCAGCTATCGGAGGGATTGATGCTGGTTATTTCACCGGAGGGACAGGCTGGTACAGGAAAACTTTTTTTGTCCCTGCATCCCTTAAAAACAAACATTTCATAATCCGTTTTGATGGAGTATACATGAATTCCGATGTCTGGATTAACGGAAGACATGCCGGCAACCATCCTTACGGGTATACATCATTCATGTATGATATAACGGAATATATTCACCTCGGAACTGAAAATCTTGTCACCGTAAGAGTTAGAAATGAAGGACGCAACAGCCGCTGGTACAGCGGTTCAGGGATATACCGGCATGTGTGGCTCATTATTAAAGAACCGGTATGCTTCAGGGAATGGTCAATCTTCGTGACAACAGAAATTGTGTCAGCAGAAACTGCAGAGGTTTTTATTTCCGGGGTTGTAAAGAAAAACTCAATCTCAGACGGGGATCTGTTCGTAAAATTCAAAATTATTGACCCTTCGGGATTGGTTGTCGGAGAAGCTGAAAAAGAACTTATTATGCATTCATCAGCAGAAGAGGAGATCGATGCAAAAATCAGTGTAGCAAATCCGGAACTCTGGTCACTGGAATCACCCCGGTTATATACTGCTGTTTGCGAATTATATACAAAATCACATGATGGTTCTTCTGTTATTAAAGATTGTAAGGAAACGAAGTTCGGCATACGCAAAGTAGAAGTTTCTGCTGAGAAGGGTTTTTTGCTCAACGGAAAACCGTTAAAGCTTAAAGGTGGTTGTGTACATCACGACAATGGGCCGCTCGGAGCAGCAGCTTTCGACAGGGCTGAGGAAAGACGTGTTGAACTGCTCAAGGAAAGCGGCTTCAATGCTATCCGTTGTGCTCACAACCCGCCTTCACCGGCCTTCCTTGATGCCTGCGACCGCATTGGAATGCTCGTAATAGATGAAGCTTTTGACATGTGGCGCGAGGCAAAAAATCCGGATGATTACCACCTCTGGTTCGATGAATGGTGGAAAAAAGATATTGAAAGCATGGTATTACGCGACCGGAATCATCCCTCTGTGGTGATGTGGAGCATCGGTAATGAAGTGCCGGAGAGAGGTAAACCTGAAGGCGCTGCCCTTGCAAAAGAGATGGCTGATTACGTAAGAAAATTAGATCCCACACGCCCGGTCACTGCAGCGGTTAATTCAGTCACTCCCGATAAAGACCCGTATTTCGCTGCACTTGATGTTTGCGGATACAACTATGCCGTTGATAAATACGTTAGCGACCATAAACGCTTTCCGGAAAGGGTTATTATGGGGACTGAATCATTTCCACTTGAGGCTTTTGACTACTGGATGGCTACTCTGGACAATCCATGGGTTATCGGTGATTTTGTATGGACATCCTTCGATTATCTTGGAGAGGCTTCAATTGGCTGGATGGGATACCCGCATAAAGGGAGTTTCTTCCCCTGGCACCAGGCGTATTGCGGAGATATAGATATCTGCGGGTTTAAGCGGCCACAGTCGTATTACCGCGATGCCCTCTGGGGAGATAAACCTTGCATATCTGTATTTGTAAAGCCCCCTGTACCTTCTTTCCCGCTTAACCCCGACAAAGCAGAATGGAGTAAGTGGGAATGGCATGACGTGGTCGCATCGTGGAACTGGGAAGGATATGAAGGGAAGCCTCTTACTGTGGAAGTTTATAGTAATTGTGATGAGGCCGGACTTCTGCTTAATGGTAAATCGCTCGGTAAACAAAAGATGGGACGTGGAAACAGATACATTGCAAATTGGGAGGTGATTTTTGAACCGGGCTCCCTTAAAGCAATAGGTTATAAAGAAGGACAAGGAGTTGTAACTTCTGAACTGAAAAATGCTGGAAAACCTGTAAGGATTAAACTCACAGCCGACCGGACAGAAATTCGGGCCGGAGGACAGGATCTAAGTTATATCACTGTTGAAATTATTGATGATGCGGGTGTCAGAGATACGAATGCGGATAATCTTATAAAATTTAAAATTGAAGGGCCCGGAGAGATTCTTTCTGTGGGAAGTTCAAATCCGGTGAGCAGGGAAAGTTATAAAAGGCCCCTCAGAAAGGCATACCAGGGACGATGCCTGGTAATAGTTAAGTCGGGGAAGAAACCTGGTTCAATCAGACTGAAGGCAGAAGCGGATGGACTGGAAGGAGCGGATATTAAAGTTTATGTATTATGAAAACGTATAATCGTGATTCTGAATATTCTTTATTTTTGGATCCAAAATAATGATATATGATTAGGTACAAAAATTTTCTGTCTGCCATTATTGTCGCTTTTATTATAAAAAAGACTTAACAAATTGATGATTAAGATTCTGGGGATCTCGGCTTTTTATCATGATTCAGCTGCTGTATTGTTGACTGATGGAGAGATTATAGCAGCTGCACAGGAAGAAAGATTTACCCGGAAAAAACATACTTCTGATTTTCCTGTAAATGCAATAAAATTTTGCCTCGAATATTCCGGCTGCAAAATAGAAGAACTTGATGCAATTGTTTTTTATGATAAACCATTTCTAAAATTTGAAAGGCTTCTGGAGACATATTATGCTTTTTCACCGCGAGGTCTGTTTCAATTTATTGTTTCCATGCCAGTATGGCTGAAAGAAAAAATCTTCACAAAAAAAGTAATCACCGAGAATTTAGCAAAAATTGAAAAATTCGATAAAAAGAAATTAAATATCCTGTTTTCTGAGCATCATCTGTCTCATGCCGCAAGTGCTTTTTTCCCTTCCGGGTTTAAGGAGTCAGCGATTCTAACAATTGATGGTGTTGGGGAATGGGCAACTGCAACTATTTCCTATGGTAATGAAAATAAAATCACTATATTAAAAGAATTGAAGTTTCCTCATTCTGTCGGACTTTTATATTCTGCCTTCACTTATTATCTGGGTTTTAAAGTTAATTCCGGAGAGTATAAATTAATGGGTCTGGCACCTTACGGAGACCCTGAATCCGAAGAAACTAAAAGATTCATTTCTATAATTAAGGATAAACTGATTAACATTAAAAACGATGGCTCTGTATGGTTAAATCAAAAATTCTTTGCATACACTACAGGGTTCAATATGGTAAAGGATAAAGAGTGGGAAAAACTATTTGGTTTTCAACGCCTGAAAGACTCTGCTTCAATTGATCAGCATCATTGTAATCTGGCATTTGCCATACAGCATGTGACGGAAGAAATTATTATAAAGATGGCAAAAGAAGCAAAGGGAATAACAGGCTCAGACAATCTGTGCCTGGCCGGAGGTGTTGCCCTTAATTGTGTAGCCAATGGAACATTGCTAAGAGAAAATATTTTTAAAGGGATATATATTCAACCGGCTGCTGGTGATGGAGGTGGTGCACTTGGAGCTGCACAGGCAGCATATTATATGTATTATAATAATCCACGAAAAGTGCCTGAATACGACCTGATGAAAGGATCTTTTTTAGGCCCGGAATACACTGATAAAGAAATTGAGCAGACATTTAAAAAGTATAACGCTGTTTTCAGAAGATTCAAATCATATGAAGATTTATGCAGAGAAGTTGCTTCTTTAATAGCAGCGGGTAATGTAATAGGGTGGTTTCAGGGACGCATGGAATATGGTCCCCGCGCTCTTGGAAACCGTAGTATACTTGCGGATCCACGGAATAAAGACATGCAGAGGAGGCTCAATTTAAAAGTAAAGAACAGAGAAGGATTCCGCCCGTTTGCTCCTTCGGTTTTAGCAGAAGATTGCAACAAATATTTTGATTTACCGGCTGAATCCCCTTATATGCTGCTTGTAGGAAAAGTAAATGAAAACATAAGAAGGGAATTGACTGAAAATTATAATAAACTCCCTTTACTGGAAAAACTGTATTTTGAGAGAAGCTCTATTCAACCGGTCACGCATGTAAACTTTACAGCCAGAATTCACACAGTAAATAAAAAAACCAATAAAAAATTCTGGCAACTGATAAAAGCATTTAAAGATCTTACCGGTTATGGACTACTGGTTAATACCAGTTTCAATGTAAGGGGTGAACCTATTGTTTGCAGCCCGGAAGATGCTTACAGATGTTTTATGAGGACAGACATGGATTACCTTGTTGTTAATAATTGCTTACTAAATAAGAAAGAGCAAAAAGAATATGAAAATAAGGAAAAATGGATAATTAAATTTCAAATGGATTAATTCATTATGGGTATAAAAATATTTAAAACGATATTCATTAATATAGCTGTATTCCTGGTGATGCTGATGGTTTTAAATATAGCTTCAGTAGCAATATACCAGTTTAACAGGCTTTACAAAACTTCGAAGTTGAAAATCAAAGGTGATTTAAGAGCAGAACTTCCTGCTTATAAAGATATTAGTTGGGCCAGACAGCATTTTAAAGAGTTAAGCCAGTTAAAGGCAGAATATAGATCTTATATAGGCTGGCGGCGCCTTGAGTTCCACGGTAAGACTGTTAATATTGACAATGATGGAATAAGATTCACTCCCCAGTCAGATCTGGTTTCAAATGATTCAAAACTTGTAATATTTACCGGAGGATCAGCAATGTGGGGAACTGGTTCGGATGATGCAAACACAATACCTGCAATATTTTCAAAAATATCCTCAGGAAAATACAGAACAATGAACTTTGGTGAATCAAGTTATCGCACATTTCAGGAATACCTGTTTTTACGACTTAAATTTTATGAGGGCATCAGACCGGATGTTATTGTATCATACAGCGGTGCAAATGAAATAGATGGCTTACTTGCAGATCTTAATCCTGAATCACATTCACGCGAATCACAGATAAAACGATTATTAAAAAATTATGATCATCGCGGACCTGAATTATTATCCTTCAGAAATATCCTGATTGGTCCACTGGAAACTTTTATTAACAGATTGAAAAGCAGAAAGTTACTTTATAAATATGACTTGAATAATAGCCGTGTAGAAAAAGTTGCAAAGGCTTTTTTAAATAGCTGGATAACGATGAAACATCTCGCGGACGAAAAAGGTGCTATTTTTTTGGCCGTCCTCCAACCTGTTGCAACATCAACAACTCTACGACAGGAACATCTGGAAATTGATAAAAACATTATTGAATCTTACAGCTGTTTTTATTCTATGGTATTAAAACTGATGAAATCGACGGAATATAGTGAACTTACTGATCATTTTTTTGATTTATCAGCATTCTTTAATAATGATGGGAATCAGTTTATTGATTGGTGTCATACATCGTCTCAGGGTAACGAAAAAGTGGCAAAAGCAATTTATGATAAAATATTATTTCTGGATGGCAAATAATTAAAGTTGCAGGTTTTTATGCAAAGAAAATAGTTTCTTAATTAATTATATTTGTTTGTATATCAAGAATATTATTTTATGACTAAAAATTAAGTAATATGTGGATTATAAAAGAAATATGGCAATATATAAGAGAAAGAAAAAAATATTGGTTGATTCCGGTAATTCTGATTCTTATTTTACTGGGACTCTTGATTGTTTTTGGTGGAGACTCTGCACTGGCATCTTTTATGTATACTATTTTTTAAGTTAGTACCATTATGTCACGTAGATCCGGAAATACAATTGCTACCATTTCAACAGCATTAATTTTGTTGTTTCTATTGCTTGGAGAGAAATGGATACTTTATATTGCTCTTGCGGTCAACGTTATAACAATATTATCAGCAAGAGTAGAAAATTTACTAATTACACTCTGGACAGAATTTTTTGAGAAAACAGGTCGTGTAATTTCCTCAATTATTTTATGTGTTGTTTTTCTGTTTGTTTTGTGGCCCGTTTCATTATTATCAAGACTTTTCAGAAAAGATCCTCTGATGTTGTCGGATAAGTATGAGAGCTATTTTGCAGATCGTGAAAAAAAAGATTTTGACCGTGAAAGCTTTCATAAAATGTGGTAAAAGTCAGATTAAATAAGAAATAAGGTTGGCATTGTTTCTTACAGATTAAAATTTGTGAATGGATATTTAAGCCAAAATTTCTTTAAAATAACAGCATAGTCATAAAATTTCTAAAAATTAAATAATTACTCTTTCCTGAAAGCTTTAATTAATTGATTATGTTAGAACGGCTATCACCCTTTAATAATCCTTAATAAATATTAATAAATAGAATGATTTTATAGCCTTCTGGGATTTTTGAAACATTTATTTTGTTGTATAAGTAATTTTTCATAATTTTTTTTTTGCATTTCCTGGCGTGCAATAATAGCATGGAATGATATAATATTTAAATTTTATATCTATGCCACAGTCGCTTACACAGTTATATGTGCATATAGTTTTCAGCACAAAAAAGCATATTCCGTATCTCAGGCGTTCTATAAGAAAAGAATTATTCAGCTATTTGGGAGGTATTCTTAACAATCTTGAATGTATTCCTATAAAAATCGGAGGTTATGACGATCATGTTCATATTTTATGCCGCATGTCGAAGAAGATTACTTTAATAAAGCTGCTTGAGGAGGTAAAAAAATCATCCTCAAAATGGATCAAGTCAAAGGGAGATGAATTTAAGGATTTTCACTGGCAGGATGGATATGGAGCTTTCACGGTAAATCCGTCGGGAGTTGATCGTTTACAATCTTATATAGAGAATCAGGAGGAGCATCATAAATGGAAAAAATTCAGGAAGGAATATCTGGCATTTTTAAAATCCAATAATGCTGAGTATGATGAAAGGTATTTGTGGGATTGAGTTTATTTCGCCCTTACAGGGCTCATGGTGGAGGGATGTTATGGGGTTCAGCGATGGGCGGTGTCCGTCAGAAGACGGAGGATGTCCATCGGTATGATATTATGCGCTTACAGCGCGGAGGTATGATTGATGGGATGCCGGAATAATGTTTTATCCTGGGATATTTTAATTGTCACGTATGCTCCCGGTTATTGTCGCCCTGAAAGGGCTTAATATCATGGGGGAGGTGAAAGACCTCCCGGCAATGATGAACAACAACCAAACCATATTAGCCCTGTAAGGGCGCAATATCATAGAAAGGGCGCAATATCATAGAAAAGGTGGAATAATACCCGTAACCTAATTAAAAAATTTAGCAATACGTTTATTGAATATGATCATAATAATCAATACGATACTCCATTGAAAAATGCACGACATAAATGAAAATTGTCTGAACGGATTATACCATTCACCCGGAACAAACGTCTGTGCCAGCCACCAGATGAGCAAAACAGTTGCCGCCACCGGTACAAACCACCTTATGTTATAAGCCCACCAGCCACCAAGTCTAGCATCGTTTTTTTCTGAGTTAATATCTTTCAATACATCTTTTACACCCTGTTTGCTTATCATTAATGCAATCAATGCACCTGATATCATTAATGCAACTCCCCAGACAAAATCCTGATTTGAGAGGAAATTCAGGCTTCTGGCTGAAGGAATTCCAAAAATAAAAACCAGAATACCGATAATAGCAATTGCCATGTTTCTTTTAATGCCTGCATCAACCAGCACCCGCGAAGGCAATTCCAGCATGGCAATAAGCGATGAAAAACCAGCAAATGTAAGCCCGAGGAAGAAGAATATCGCCAAAACATTTCCTCCAAACATGCGGTTAAAAAGCTGAGGCATCCAGATAAAAGTAAGTCCGGTTGAGGCCGGTCCGCTTTCTCTCATTATTTCAAGTATCTGGTTGTCAGCTATACCCATCTCATGTCTGAGAATGGAAAAAACTGTACCGAATACCATAATGCCTGCGAGTATTGAGACAGTATTATTCCCTATTCCTGTAAAAAATGCATTACGAACAACCCCATGTTCCTGTTTCATATACGCTGCGTAGGTCATGAAGAGACCCCATCCTGCACCTGTATCCCAGGCATTCTGGGTAAGTGCGTCAATCCATGTTTTGAAATTTCCAAGCTTTTTTAAGTCGGGTGTGAAAAGATAGGAGAGCCCTTTCCCTGCTTCAGGTAATGTCAATGCCCGTATTACACAGATAATCACAATAACTAACAAAGATGGTATTAGTATTTTGTTCACTCTCTCAATCGACCTGATTCCCTTCCAGATGGCAAGGACGCCAAATACAACCGCCAGTAAATGTGTGGCTAGTGGCCAGTAACCTGTCTGGTAACGATTCCAGATTGCCATAGCCGTTTCTAAATTGTTTGGAAGGGAGTGTGAGGCTGTGTATATAAAGTAATATGCACACCATCCTACAACAACCGAATAATAAAATGTGATGGCAAGCGGTACAAAAGCCACGAAAGAACCAACCCATGCAAACCGTTCACCCATGCCTTTAACAAAGACACCAATGACTCCTGACCTGTGTTTTCTGCCTGATGCATATTCGGCAATTATCAGGGGGATACTCCAGAGGAAAAGGAAAATCACCCATGCAATCAGAAATGCACCGGCACCTGTATCACCTGTATTCTGGGCAGCAATCCTTGGAAACCTCCAGATGTTGCCTGTTCCCACTGCTATTCCAAGCGCGCTCAATATAAGTCCAATACGCGTGGAAAACCTCTGTTCTACACTGGAATCATTTATTCCGGACATATTAGTTTTACAATAAATACTTTTGCTGCTAAAGATAAAATTTTTCTTTTCTGCAATCCGGAAAAAATAATTTTTACTGCTGAAAAAAGAAAAATAAATTCGTAAAGGATAAGAAAGATGTGAAACTATCTATCTGCAGCACTATTGTAAAACCTCATTTTTCAGATTCTCATCCTGGTGGTTATTTATATGTTCGCCGATAACCATTTTTATAGTAAATAACAGTCCGGCTATAGCAGGTTTCTGAGCGATCTGTTGAACAGGCGAGTTTATGAAATAGAGATAAGCGTATGGAAGAATAGTAATATTTAACAGCAGAAAATAAATAAAGGCTTTAAAATCTTTACCGGAACAGTAGATTTCATATATTCTGCAAAGTGAAAAAATCCACAGTGAACCAAATACCATAGCCCCTCCTGTTGAATGAACCGGATTAATGATATCGCATGGTAACATAAGCATAAGGAAACCGATCCCGCAAATCTCAAAAATCAAACGGTCCAGCTTTTTATCATACAGATTTTTTATTTTAAAACATATAATCGAGTTAAACATGTTTCCTGTAAGGAAAATAAGAAATGCAATAGTATTGGGATTTCCATTCGGAGTACGGAGCATTCCTATGTAACTGAAAGCATATTCCAGGAGTTTAAATTTTTCTCCGTATGTAAGAACTCCGGAAAGAAAGGTGAGCAGGACACTTGCAAAAAGATAATTCATAAGCCGGTTAACTCTGTAATATTCTACAGGTTTATCAGTATCAGAATAATTCTTTGCTTTTGCAAGCATATTACCTGATTTTTATGGACTTTTTAAATTAGGAAATTTTTAAGATAAGTCCAAATATCTCAGGTAAGTAAATGAGAATACGGAATTATTTCCTGCTATCCCGGTATTCCTTAATCAGCGACTGAAACACTTCTTTAACCGATGATATTCTGGTAGCCCTGTAAGCATTGCTGCCGGCAAATGCAAAACCATTTTCCAGATTCCCCTTCAGTGCATTTATAAGTGCAATAATAATGCAGTAATTTCAATTTCATTCCCTATTTCCGATGAACGAAACCATTCATCACGTACAATTTCAACATGTTTATTCGACGACATTTCCCTATCCAAAATTTCACCAAACAAACATACGATACAATGTACGCACCCGAACGGGAATAATCGAAATTTTTTAACCGTATGGAACGGCGGTGATGTTTGTCGGGATCGTATGGCATTCGGAAAATTTACAAATAATTTTCATCATTTTCCCAATTCAACGGATTATTGACAATATATTGTCGTATGCGTTGCAATTCCGTTTCGTTGCGTATGATGTGTTCGTAATAATTGCGTTGCCATACGGTGTATATATCGGTATGTTGACGGAACCATTTGGTAACACCAATTTTAAACCCACGGACAATGGACCCGATGGTGCGTGATGGGGTACGAAATGTGGGTTCGGTTTTTTGTTGTCGTAGGGGCGAAAAATTTTTCGCCCCTATCATTGTATTCGCCCCGTTATTTTCCCCGTTATTCATACCAATATTTTTTATTCCCATATTATCATTCAAAATGATAATTCCATGCACATGATTGGGCATAATTACATATGTATCCAATGTCGCATGCGGAAAATGTTGTGGTATTTCCAACCAACATCGTTCGGCCGTTTTTCCGCCATCATTCAACCGCATTTTCCTATCCACAATTTCGCCAAA
>JGI11944J13513_1001626_pt1 | contig 17539 bp, 18 predicted proteins | sample TerdegcoTASludge_FD_13513 | JGI IMG/M metagenome (IMG submission 13513) | reverse complement strand
AGAGGAACTAAGGGATGCATACCGAAAAAGAATCAATGACGCTATATCAAAGGTCAGCATGACGATTGGTCTGTTGGAGACAAAACTTGGTAAACTTGAAGATAAGAGTTCTGGCGGCCAGGTACTGTTTTTTTCTCCAAAAGCAGAAAAATATCATGGTATTCAATCAATGCATTGACTATAAAGTGTAACGTAAGTTTTTTTGAAGCACCTCATGATGACCTTTCCTGACAAAAGAATTTTAGAAATAATCCCTATTACCAAAATAAACGAATTCAATAATTTTTCAACACTTCTTCTTTTGTTATGAACCAAGAAAAGATCATTTTGTTGCTTTTTTATTCATCACCGGTGATTATGATGAAGGATCGTTTGTTAGGTTCATACTACCTAACTTGATCATATAGTATATTGCCTTGAAGCAGCTAATCATGCTAAAAATGTGTCGCAAATATCTTTGTTTCATTTTATTTATATGAAGGAGAATAATATTATAGAACAACGAATATATTGTAAGGAGGGCCTAATGAAGAGAACTACTTTCGTTATCTTTTGTATAATCTGTATTATGATCGTTTGGAGTATTCCCAACAATGCATTTACGGCACCACAAAAGGGAGAAATATTGACGGAAAGAGGTGAAATCGAATTAGCGCAATTGAGGATTTTTGATGATCCGACAATCGATAATCGTATTGCCGAGGCTCAAAGAAGAATTGACGTTGGCAAACAGAGAGGACAACTTACCCCTGATGAGGCAAATCGCCTTCAGACAAATCTGAATGCTATCAGAGAAAGAGTGACCAGATATAGAAGAGATGGTTTGTTATCGGGAAATGAGAGAGCGAAGATTCATGAAATGCTCACAAATCTTGAAGAAAGGATTCATTCTGAAAGAACGGATGACGAAACAGCAAAACGAGATTTTTTTGAGAGGCGAATCGAAGAATTGCAGAGGAGAATAGATACAGGAGTGAGGGAAGGTCAGTTAACCCGCGATGAGGCTCGACAGCTACAAGCGGCAATGAACAGAATAAAAGAAAGGGAAATGCGTTATCGGGCAGATGGACAGCTGACAATTGATGAAAGATTTTTGCTCAACCAGATGCTTAATTCATTGGGAGAACGTATTCGTTATGAGAGAAACGACACTGAAGTTGTGCATCGAGAAGCCTTCGAGAAACGTATCTCAGAGATGAAAAGAAGAATTGAAGCGGGTATGAGGGCTGGCCAGCTAACATTGGATGAAACCTGCAATTTGAATTCGATTCTTATGAGGATTAAAGATAGAGATGTACAATTCAGATCCGATGGGATTTTAACAAGAGAGGAAAGGATCAGACTGAATCAAATGCTTTCTTATTTTGAAGAGAGAATATATGAGGAACGATGGGATACCGATATAAATAACCCAATATTCAGATAAAAATGATATAAAATTAACACAGACTTCGAGTAACGTTGTTAATTTGTTGTTGAGAAAGTATCGGTGTTGAGCATTTCATGCAGACATGTTTCCTTCTTATGTCGGCTAGGCAGCCTTTTATATGCGAGCCAGCGTGTCATTGTAAGAACCTTTACGTTTGCAATCCCTCATTCATGTATTTTGCTCAATAGACCAAGCCCTCGGGTTCGGGTTGCCGCAACCACTGAGTGGATATCCGGAAAGCAAAGCTACCCGAGTTTTCCCACCTCGTTCACTGTATGTTATATGAATAGAGCTATATTTATGTACAAGACCAAGCCTTCCTGCCTTTACGAAGATGTGCTGGTGATCCCGAGATGCCCATGCTAATGACAAGCGTGGGCTAAAGTGATAATATTCGGATGCGAAAAAAATAAGAGGGTTTTTAATGGAAAAAGATATAATAGAATCTTTGCGGCATTCATTATTGGATAATCTTACGTATAACCTTGCCAAAGATATGTACTCAGCTACCTCTCGGGACAAATTTCAAGCTATTGCCCTATCGGTCAGGGAACGTATTTCAGAGAACTGGATCAGGACTCAGCAGCGTTATTACGATGTTGATGCGAAGAGAGTCTATTATCTTTCCCTTGAATTTCTTCTCGGAAGGCTTTTGCAGAATTATGCCCTTAATATCGGATTAGCCAATGAATATACAAAGGCTGTCAATATACTCGGCATATCTTATGAAGATGCGGTTGAACTCGAATGGGATGCAGGACTAGGCAATGGTGGTCTTGGAAGGCTTGCAGCGTGTTTTCTCGATTCACTTGCAAGCCTTCAGTATCCTGGTTACGGCTATGGAATTCGTTACGAGTATGGTATTTTTCAACAAAGGATAAAAGATGGATTTCAAGTCGAAGCCCCAGACAACTGGTTACGGTATGGCAACCCTTGGGAGTTTCCAAGACCAGAACTTATATACCCTGTGCGATTTGCGGGAAAGGTTGATAATTCCGCCAGTAGAAAAAAGATCGGTACGGATTGGATTGGCGGTGAGGAAGTCATGGCCATGGCCTATGATTATCCAGTCCCCGGTTTTAAAAATGAAACAGTAAACACTCTCCGTTTATGGGCTGCCAAATCAATCAGAGAATTTAATCTGGAATATTTCAACAGTGGCGATTATATGAAGGCTGTAGAGGAACGATTTAGCAGCGAAAACATATCAAAGGTGCTCTATCCAAGCGATCAATACATAGCAGGGAAAGAGCTTAGATTGAAACAGCAGTATTTTTTTGTAAGTGCAACCCTGAAAGACATTATTCGGAGATATAAAAAAGCTCATCGACGATACGATGATTTTTCCGATAAGGTTGCTATCCAGCTGAATGATACCCATCCATCCGTGGCTATTGCAGAACTTATGAGAATTTTGGTAGATGAGGAAGGGATTGTATGGGATGATGCATGGGCAATTACAACCAAAACGTTTGGATACACAAATCACACAGTATTACCCGAGGCGCTTGAAGTATGGTCCGAAGGGCTTTTTGCATACTTACTCCCCCGTCATCTCCAGATCATCCATGAGATTGACAGGCGTTTTCTTGTTCAGGTAGCAACGAAATTTCCTGGTGAGGAAGGGCGAAAGGACAGAATGGCTATAGTAACGGGCGATAAGGAACGCACTGTGAATATGGCTCGACTTGCTCTTATCGGAAGCCATGTTGTCAATGGGGTATCTGAACTCCATACGAATATTCTCAAGGAGAGAGTTTTTAAGGACTTTTATGAAATGATGCCTGAGAAGTTCAAAAATGTTACAAACGGAATTACACCGAGGCGTTGGCTTCAACAGGCAAATCCATTGCTTGCGGAACTTATTACGGATGCAATAGGAGACAGATGGAAATATGACCTCAATGAACTAAAGAAATTGGAACCTTTTGCGGAGGATGATGAATTTTGTCGCCAGTTTCGAAGGATTAAAGAGGTAAACAAGAGATCTTTGTCCGACTATCTTTATCGAGCATATTGGCTTTCTCTGGCTCCGGATTATTTTCTTGATTGCCAGACAAAGCGATTTCACGAATATAAACGGCAGCTTCTCAACGTTTTTCATGTTATCACCCTTTATAACAGAATTAGAAATGACAGAGTTGAAAAAAATCTTCCTCCGAGAACAATTCTCTTTGCTGGAAAGGCTGCGCCTGGGTATTATCTCTGTAAGCTCATTATAAAACTGATTCATAATGTCGGAAGTTTCGTTGACGCGGATTCATTAACGAGAGACAAACTAAATATAGTCTTTGTACCGAACTATGATGTGAGCCTGGCACAAAGAATAATGCCGGCTGCTGAATTGTCAGAACAGATTTCAACCGCCGGTTATGAGGCATCGGGGACTGGAAACATGAAATTTACTTTAAATGGTGCTCTCACGATTGGAACCCTTGACGGAGCGAACGTAGAAATAAGAGAGGAGGTAGGCGAGGAGAATTTTTTCCTCTTTGGACTGACTGCGGAAGAGCTTGTAAAGATTCGTTCAACGTATGACCCACGAAAGTTTTATGAGGAAAATAAAGAACTGAAAGAGGTGATAGACCAGATTCACGGAGGATACTTTTCGCCTGGATCACCAAATCTCTTTCATCCCATTACGGACTCTCTTCTTCGATATGATCCATATTTTGTGTTAGCAGATTATACCCAGTATATTCAATGTCAGGAAAGGGTCAACGCAACATATAGGGATCAAAACAAATGGACAAAGATGGCGGTTCTTAATGTTGCCCGATCAGGAAAGTTTTCCAGCGATCGAGCTATCCGGCAGTATGCTGAAAGCATCTGGGGATTATCGCCGGTAACTCCATAATAATAAATAAGCTTATTTACTTTTTTCCAACAGCCACTAAATAGGTCTCTGAGCTGGCACTCCGAGAAGCCACAGGCTTGAAAACTGAAATCGAGCGGAATGAGGTTAACAAATTCGATTTTTGGGTTTTAAAATCATCTGAAAAAAACGTTTTTAAGATAAAGTGGCCTCCTGCCTTCAGGGTCTGCAAAACCACATTTTGAACAACGGTATAGAGCTCACGAATATTCCGTTCGTCTACCTCCTTAATGCCTGAAAGATTAGGCGAAATATCGCAGGTAATGACATCAAATCCATGAGAAGCGTAGCGCGAACATACCTCCATCATGTCTATCTGGCGTATGTCTCCTTGGATAACAGCAACATTTTTTTGTGGTAGCTTGATGACTGGAAGTATGTCGATTCCAACTACATATCCTTCAGGACCGACAATACCAGAAAGTACCTGAAGAAACCCCCCTGGTGCGCAACCGAGGTCTAGAACTTTATTAGACTTTTTAATAAGTCTGAATTTTTCCTGGATTTCCTTCAATTTATACGCACTGCGAGCCCTGTATCCATCCTGTTTGGCTTTGTAAAAATACTTATCTCGGTGGATGAACTTGCTCATAAGGGTTTACGATAAGACCGGCAGGTTGCTCATTCGTGCCTTCAAGCACCTTTTTTACAAAAAAAGCGAGTGTTTTTGATAATCCATCCGATTGTTGCAATAATTCTATCAATCCTTTGTAAGCTCTCAATTCGTTCTGAGTATAAAAGATATATGCATAGTCCTCCATGAGTCTTTTTATGAGAATTAAATTTGGAGATAGTTTCCCATTTTCGATTAAATTTCGAATGAATATGTGTCTTTTTTCTTCCACCAAGTACGGAGGCAGAACAATTGTCGACGAAGTCCCTATCTCGTTATATTCTTTTTTGTCATCGTCGATAGTATCCCAGGTGACGCAGAAAGGATCAAAGAGGTCGTCAGATAGAATTCGCTCAAACGAAAGACTTACTGTATCATTTGGTATTGCGAGGGTATAAATATCATCGGGTTTTTGTACCTCTCCTCCAAGGCGAAAGGAAAAAGATTTCATTTGTCTAATTTCTTCAACATACCGACCAGACACGTTCGATGCTTCTTCCAAGAGGTAGTGTACATATCGAGGAGACACTTCCGCCACTATAAATGGTTTCAGTGATCCCTGAGTGGTAATTTGCCTTAGCCCCATCTCGTCGATAGGAACGTTGCCCAGCTCCATAAGTCCTTTCGAAAAGTGGAGGAGGCCATGAACCAATACGTACGCATGCTTTTTTGTTTCAAAAGCAATCATTGCCATTCGCGTACCATCACCGTCGTAATTTGAAATCATGGCTCGATGTTCGCGTTTCTCTTCATATTTCTTGAGAACAGACTCACCTTTTATTTTAGATTCCTCAACCTTTATACCAACAGTTTTGAGATGAAAAAGAAGTTTTTTTATAACTTTTTGAATTTGCTTGTCATTTTCAGATAGATAAATTCGATTCAAGAACTGGCCCATGATTTCTGTTTTTTCCTTCTTTATTTTATCCAAAAAATCAAGTTTCATTTCTTTTGATAGTTGAGAAAAAGTATTAATATTTAATTCTAATTCATCAATATTATTTATATTAAAATGGATATTTGTCATTTCACATCATGCCTTGTTTAGTATATTAATATACGGGTCGCCCCGATTATATATATCTATCCCCTGTTATTTAGCTATTTTGTACCCTGCATTCTCAATTCTTGCCTCGATATCTTCCTTCTTCACTATATTCTCATCATATTTTACGACCGCTCTTCCAAGCTGAACATTACTTTCCATGATACCAGGCACACCTCCAAGGGCTTTTTTAACTGCCATTACACAGTGCTGACAACTCATTCCGTCAATGGTGATGTTTATCTCTGCCATAGGGCCCTCCTCCCTCCTAATAATATGTACCATTGCTGACAAGTATTATACCATGTATGAATGGTCCGCTATTATATATTGCTTTGAATGACCACAAAACATTTTTCATAGGTAAATAGTTCGTCGCAATCTATTCTGTGCCTTCAGTCCAGAATGCTCTATCCAATTTTATTTCATAGTTCAATTCGTTAACTCCGGGGTTTAAGATTTTGAAGTAGAGTTCCGGAGGAGAATTTTTCGAAAGATACACTACCCATCGAGCTAATGTTTTCTCTTTTTTTTCCAAGCTTCCAACCCGCCAGATGCTATTATCAGGACCATTACCCTTATCATCAGCAATAGCGAGAAAATCTTCTATTGAAAAGACTCCTGGGTGAACTGCGAGAAGGTATTGCAACCTGTTTAAACGAAGTATGCTGTTTTCGATATACAACTCATTTTCTTTGAGAAGGCTTTGATGAGTATAATGGTTTGTCTGATACAACAATCCGTTTTCTCTAACCGCAACTATATATTTTCCTCTTGTACCGATTTGGACGAGGGCAATTTTTGCGCAGTCTGCAACAATAAGAAAGGCTGGCTGAGCCTGCGATATCAGGCTTTTATTGGTGAGAAAAGCATCAACCGTAGCAAACGATGTCAAAATTGTTTTAAGCAGGTTACCACTCCCAGCTAATCTTTTTCGAAACGATATGGAGTCAGCGTTTGCAGCACTAACAACAAGGCCAAGTTCGTTAATTCCCGCAACAACGTTATTACTGTTTCTTGACCTTCGAGGGAAGAGGCCTAGATAACGAGAACCCTTTTTAGGAATTACAAGCCTTAATTCCCCCCTAAGTCCTTGAGGCGCATCCCAGGTCATGCCTATAAGCGCCCCACCATCTTTGGATCTATCCCCGATTGCTGCCCATAAAGAGCATGCAAAGGCATCTGATCCTTCTAAGGAAAGGATTAATAACCATACAATAAGAACAGAGAATTTGTTTACAAAGACATATGACATATTATGTACGATAGTATACATGTGAAGCAATTATGGGAAAAGAACAATTTAAAAGAGACCACCCTTACGATGACCAATTCACCAATTCGCAAAGGATGTGTAAGATAGCGAGCCGAAAGACAATTTCTTTATGAATCTTGCCAAGTAATGATTGACAAGGAAAAGATAAAAATGTTAAGAATATCACCTAATTTATTTAATGATTTTGGAGTCTTAATTGGCTGAAGCGCAAAAAGAACAAGATAAAATGCATTTAGATATACTCCGCCATAGTACGTCTCATGTTATGGCTCAGGCCGTACGGGACCTTTTTCCTGACGCAAAAGTTGCAATAGGACCATCAATTGAGAACGGTTTTTACTATGATTTTGATTATGAACCTGGTTTTACAGAAGAAGATCTTGCAAAGATTGAAAACCGGATGAAGGAATTGGTAAAGATGGACCTTCCTATTGTCAGAAAAATGGTGAAAAAAGAAGAAGCTATTGACCTTTTCCGATCTATGAATGAGAATTTTAAGGTTGAGCTTTTAGAAAATATTGGAGATGAAAAAGTCAGTCTATACACTCAGGGCAACTTCACCGATCTTTGCAGGGGACCACATCTTTCGTCTACCGGGAAGATTGGCGCATTTAAACTTCTTAGTCTTGCAGGTGCATACTGGAAGGGCGATGAGAAGAACAAAATGCTTACAAGAATCTATGGTACTGCCTTTCCGGATGAATCCTCTCTCAATAATTATCTCCAGTTTCTCGAAGAAGTAAAGAAAAGAGACCATAGGAGACTTGGGCGCGAATTAGATCTTTTTAGCCTGTCCGATGATGTAGGTGCCGGACTCGTCATTTACCATCCAAACGGAGCACTTCTTCGATATTTACTTGAAGATTTTGAACGGAAAGAACACCTGAAACGAGGATATCAGTTTGTTGTAGGGCCTCATATACTCAAATTGGATATGTGGAAGAGGTCTGGGCATTTTGATAACTATAGAGATAATATGTATTTCACAAAGATTGACGACATTGATTATGGGATTAAGCCCATGAACTGTCTTTCCCATATTATGGTCTACCGTTCGACGATCAGGAGTTACCGTGACTTACCACTCAGATACTTTGAGCTTGGAACTGTTTGTCGTCATGAAAAATCAGGCGTACTTCACGGCCTTTTAAGGGTAAGGGAGTTTACCCAGGATGATGCACATATTTTTCTCAGGCAGGATCAGCTTCACGAGGAGATTTTGAACATTATCCAGTTCGTCCATGATGTGATGGAAATTTTTAACTTTGAATATGAGATGGAGATTAGCACGCGACCCGAGAAATATATTGGAACTCTTGAAGACTGGAATAAAGCAGAGAAAGTACTCAAAGACGTACTCGTCAGTCAGGGTATCCCGTTCGATATTAACGAGGGAGATGGAGCTTTCTACGGTCCAAAAATAGACGTAAAATTGAAGGATGCAATAGGAAGAAAATGGCAATGTGCTACCATACAATGTGACTTTGCTCTTCCTGAGAGGTTTGACCTTACGTATGTTGATAGCGACAGCAAAAGAAAAAGACCTGTTATGCTCCATAGGGTAATACTTGGCGCGATGGAGCGATTTATTGGAATTTTAATCGAACACTATGGTGGACGTTTTCCCGTTTGGTTATCGCCGACTCAGGTGATTATCATGAGTATTACCGACGAACAGGTGCCTTATACGAAGGTTTTACAAAATACCATGAGAAATGAAGGGCTTCGCGTTGAAGTTGATATAAGAAACGAGAAATTAAGCTTAAAAATCAGAGAAGGTGTAATGAAAAAGGTTCCATACTTGGTGATTGTTGGTAAAAATGAGATGGCAAGCGAGACAATATCGGTAAGGGTTAGAGAAGGCGGAGAGTTAAAAGGTGTACCTGTTAAGGATTTTATAGCAAAGGTTCAAGACGAAAATCTTCTCAGGAGGTGAGCCTCATAGGAAAAGATACCAAAGATATAAACATTAATGAGAAAATAAGGGTTAAGGAGGTTCGACTAATTGATGAAAACGGGAAGCAATTAGGTATTGTGCCAACCATAGATGCTATCAGGATGGCAAGAGAACAGGAACTTGATTTAGTCGAAGTTTCTCCAAAAACAGTCCCGCCTGTTTGTAAGATCATGGATTACGGCAAGTACAAGTACCAACTTGCAAAAAAGGCGGCCGAAGCAAAGAAGAAACAGACGGTAATACAGATTAAGGAAATGAAGCTTGGTCTCAAGATTGATGAACATGATCTTGGTTTTAAGATAAAACATATTCGAGAGTTTCTTGATGATGGAGCAAAGGTAAAAGTAATTGTGATGTTTAAAGGAAGAGAGATGCTCCACGTTGATATGGGCAAAAAGCTTGCTCAAAAGATTATTGATTCGGTAAAAGATGTGGGAACTCTTGAGCAAGATCAGAAATTTGATGGCAGAAATATTGTTATGATTTTTGCTCCATTATAAAGGAGGCGTGTATGCCGAAGCTAAAAACGCACAGAGGTTTTGCGAAGAGAGTTAAAGTAACTGGAAAAGGGAAACTTAAGAGGGCGAAGGCCTTCCATAGCCACCTCCTTTCCAGCAAGACACCAAAAATGAAAAGACGGCTTTCGCGATCCGATACGATCCATCCGTCTGATGCAAAAAGAGTCAAAAAATTAATACCTTACTTATAATTAAACAGGGGTGAAAAACAATGCCAAGGGCAAAAAGAGGATTTAAAGCACGGAGACGAAGAAAAAAAATACTGAGTCTTGCCAGAGGAATGTATGATCGTAGGCGTAGTGCCTATAGTATAGCAAAAAGAACCGTTTTTAAAGCTCTCAAATATGCGTATGCAGGAAGAAAGCAGAAGAAAAGAGATTTTCGATCTTTATGGATAACGAGGATTAACGCTGCCTGCAGATCAAATGGCATATCATATAGTCGGTTTATGAATGGACTTACGGTAGCCAACATCACATTAAACAGGAAATCACTGGCAGATATGGCGATTAATGATCCTGCAGGATTTGAACATATTGTTAGCAAAGTTAAGAGCGCAACATACGCCCGATTCTCAAACAACGCATAATTGAGACTGAAGTTCAGAGGATTTTATAGAACCTTTGGGCGAGTCAGAATAGCATGCAGATAGACCAAGGCGTTTTTTAGGCGAAACATGAACATCGAAGAGCTCAGAAATAGAGTTGAAAATGAAATATCTTCACTGAAGACTTTTGAGGATCTGAAAAGGGTTAAGGCATCCATTCTCGGCAGAAAAGGTTTGTTTTCAGAATACCTTGATGCCTTGAGGTCGCTCGATAAAGAAGAAAAAAAGGTTTTTGGGAAGGAAATTAATTCATTAAAGACGCTTACCGAAAGTCGGCTCAAAGAATTGGAGTCATTTTACATCGAAGATGAAAAAAGAAAACACGATGCTTTATCAAAAATCGATATTACCATGCCAGGCAAGATTCCTGTGCTTGGCAAGAAGCATCCTATTACGCAGACTTTTGAAGAAATAATAAGGATCTTCACATTTTTGGGGTTTTCTGTTGCAGAAGGTCCTGACATTGAACAAGAGTATTATAATTTTGAGGCCCTCAACATCCCGAAAGATCATCCCGCCAGAGACATGCAAGATACTTTTTATATCAAGCCTGGTATTGTGTTGCGAACCCATACATCACCTGTGCAAATAAGAACTATGGAATCCCAGCTCCCGCCAGTTAAAATAATAGCTCCAGGATCAGTCTATCGATGCGATAACGACATTTCGCATACACCTATGTTTCATCAAGTTGAAGGTCTCATGGTGGATAAACGGGTTCGTTTTTCAGATTTAAAAGGGATTCTTAGCATATTTGTCCACGAAATTTTCGGTGAAAATACACCACTTCGATTCAGGCCAAGCTATTTTCCCTTTACTGAACCTTCTGCAGAAGTGGATATCGGATGCGTTATCTGTAAAGGGAATGGATGCAGGGTCTGTAAAGAAACAGGATGGCTTGAAATTTTAGGGTCTGGTATGGTACACCCCCAAGTTTTGAGAATAGTCGGGTATGATCCTGAAGAAGTAACAGGATTTGCTTTCGGAATGGGTGTTGAAAGAATAGCAATGTTAAAATTTGGTATAGATGACATTAGGCAGTTTTATTACAATGACATTCGGTTTCTTTCTCAATTTTAAGGTGGTAATTTAGGTGAAAATCCCTTACGAATGGCTCAATGAATTTGTTGTCTTAGACATAGGCCCTTACGAACTTGCGTCAAAACTCACCATGAGGGGTTTCGAGGTTGAGGCTGTTGAAGAATATAAGCCCTCTTTTCATGGAGTGAGTGTTGGCGAGGTTATTACAATAGATCTCCATCCCAATGCCAAAAACTTAATGATCTGTAAAGTCCGAACTGATAAAGATGAGCTCCGTATCGTGTGTGGGGCGAAGAATGTCAAAGAAGGGGATAAGGTTCCTGTGGCAATGGTCGGGTCAGCGCTCGCTGGTGGATTTGCCATAGAAAAAAAAGATATTCGTGGAGTGGAATCTTTTGGCATGCTCTGTTCTGAGAGAGAACTTGGGCTTTCTGATGATCACAGTGGTATCTTTATTTTGCCCAAAGAGATGAAACCGGGCACCAACCTCGATGATATGACTGGTCTTCGAGATTTTGTATTTGATATCAATGTGCCTCCCAATCGAGGTGATTGTTTGTCCGTGTATGGCATGGCGCGAGAGGTGGGAAGCATCCTGAATCAACGGGCAAAATTGCCTTTGTTCAAGTTAAATTATTCATCTGACGATGAGGTACGTAATCTCATATCTCTCTCAATAAAAGACACTGAAGCATGCCCTCGATATGTTCTCCGTATGATTACTGGTGTGTCGATGGTTCCGGCGCCTTTTTGGATGAGACAGAGAATTCAGAAGTGCGGAATGAGACCAATTAATGCGGTTGTAGATGTAACAAACTATGTAATGCTTGAGCTGGGACAACCGTTGCATGCGTTTGATTACCATTCTTTAAAAGGTAAACATATTGAAGTAAGAGTTGCGGAAGCAGATACTATCTTTACGACCCTTGATGGTGAAAACAGGAAGCTCATAAAAGGTGATATCCTGATCTGTGATGGCACAGGTCCTGTAGCTCTGGCAGGCATCATGGGTGGTGAAAATTCAGAAATTACCGAGAAAACTCGTGACATTGCTTTAGAGAGCGCTTTTTTTAATCCGTTGTTTATTCGTCAGACAGCGAGAAGAATTGGCATTCGGTCTGAAGCCTCCATAAGATTTGAAAAAGGAATTGACCTTGATAACGTTGATTTTGCAGCCGAGAGGGCCATCTACCTTATGAATTTGACTGCTGGAGGCGCTGTCATAAAAGGAAAGCAAGAAGTATATGAGAGAAAAAGCAGTAAAAGCATTTTTGTGAGTTTTGGAAAGATTATTGACATTCTCGGTACTCCCGTTGAACAAAACGCGATCATCAGTTCTTTACGGTCGGTTGACCTTCACATAGTAAAAGAAGAGGAGACGGGTTTTATTGTTTCTGTGCCAAATTTTCGTCATGACCTCGATGAATACATGGATATCATAGAAGAAGTAGCCCGTATATATGGTTACGACCGTATACCTGCAACACTGCCAGTGTGTACTTCTCAAGCCCAAAAAAGAGAAAAGGGTAGGATATTTTTCACCAAAGCGAGGGAGTATTTTACTGCGTGTGGATTCTATGAATTGATAAATTTTGCTTTTTTCAGCACAAAGGATATTGAAAATTTTGCATTACCTTCGTCTGACGAGAGATTTTCGGGTGTAACGATCGTGAACCCCATATCGAAGGATTATGAAGTTATGCGGACATTCCTTGCTCCAAATGTTTTAAAAACTGTTGCCTATAACTTGAACCGTGGTGCAAGAAATCTTCGGTTCTTCGAAATAGGTAAAGTCTTTTATAGCGGTTGTAATGATATGCCACTGGAATATCCCGCTATATGCTTTGTGATGACAGGTAAAGAGAGGGATTATTTTTGGAGAGATCCCTGCCCGGAATTTGATTTTTTTGACGTCAAGGGTGTTCTTGAGGGCTTTGAAGACAAATTTAGGGTTAAATTTGATTTCATGAAAAGCAATGAACCTTTTCTTAAGAAGAATAGATCTGCCGATGTTTTTTTGGAGAACATGAAGATAGGGTGGGTTGGTGAAATCGAGGATAGTATTGTAAATGCATATAATATTGAGCAAAAGGTATATTGTGCAGAAGTAAGATTTGATATAATTATGCAAAAGAGTGTTATGGATATCCAGTATAAAGCTATACCGCGTTACCCTCAGGTAACACGGGACTTTGCTTTTTTGGTCGAAGATGCAGTCCCAGTTGAGACTATGTTAGAGCAGATCAAGACAATCTCGCCGCTCATAACATCAGTTGGCGTATTTGATATGTTTAAAAAAGAAACAAAAAGCATTGCATTGAGGGTCGTTTTCCAGTCTCACGAAGAGACGCTTACCGATGAGACGGTAAACGTACTGCAAGACATTATCATTCAAAAAGTTACAAGTTTACCAGGAGTTACGCTCAGAACTTAAGGAGGGTTTATGACAAAATTAGAGATTGTAAACGTATTGTATGAAAAGCTTGGATTTTCGAAGAGGGAATGCGCACATATTGTAGATATGTTCTTCGAGGTAATAAAAAGCACTCTATCTAAGGGAGAGAACGTAAAGCTCTCTGGGTTTGGTAATTTTGTTGTGAAGGATAAAAAATCCAGACGAGGAAGGAATCCACAGACTGGCAAGGAAATTGAGATTTCTCAAAGAAGGGTTGTTAATTTCAGGCTTAGTCAGGTTTTAAAGGACGATATAAATAATAAAAATAAACAATGACCTCAAATATCCCTGACAGGGTATTTTACAGGATTAAAGAGGTATGTAATCTGACAGGCTTAAAACCTCATGTATTGAGATACTGGGAGCAGGAGTTTAAAGATATAAAACCTCAAAAAAGCTCGAGGGGACAAAGATTATATAAGCGAAAAGATCTTGAAGTAATTTTCACTATTAAAAAACTCCTGTACGAAAAACGTTTTACGATAGACGGTGCAAAAAAATATATGTCAAGCCAGAAACACCTTGTTGACCAAATCAGGGAGGATTTGATGGAAGTCGTCAGAATTTTACAGAAAGGAGCGTGACAATGCAGAGATATTTTGTTTTTTTGCTAGCAATTTTTTTCCTCGGCGGATGTGCCCATGGACCTGTATATACAGCCAAAAATGAAGGAGATGCAATTAAAAAAGATTACCAGGATAGAAGGCTCCAGGATCTCTCTCGTCAAAATCAAAACCTTCTAAAAGAAATTTACACGAGGTTTACGTCAGCAAAAGTTGATTTCTACAGAGAAGGTCTTGGTTTCGCTGACTTTGTTAATCAGAGAAATGTCAGAACGTATTATCTTATGATCAAGGTTAGGCCCCAGGAGATCATGTATAAGGGAGAGAAGAATACGAAACCTGAGGATCGATTTTCTCAGGTTCTCCAGCAGTATGCACCCAAATACTTAAAGTACGTACACAAATCTGACCTTGAAATAGGGTCTGTGGAGGGTCTTGCTTTTGGTGTTTACTGGCCGGTTAGAGATGTATGCGACACATATGGTGGATTTATCGAGTATATCGAGTTCTATACACCCAAACAGTTTGTGAATGAATATCTCGATGGTAAAATAACCTTTCAGGAAATGCTCCTCGATACAGAGGTTGTAAGGAGCCTAAACAAGGGTCAGCCGATGAGTGTAAAACCGGTTTACAAGTAGGTACCCTAAGTCATTATACCTAATGAAATGACACTGATGAGTATGTCTTTACTCAGCAGGCCTGCATGTTTTTTTCCGAATGGGGCCTAAAATTAACTCTGTTTTACAAGGATAATCCCTATTACAGTAAGGATGATACCGATAATCCTCTGAATTGTTACTTGTTCCCCAAGAACAAGGATGCTGAGTATCGCTGTAATAAGTGGATATGATGCGGCAATTGGCACAATCTTCGATGTCATTCCTTCTTTGAGTAAATAGAAATACGTCCACATAGCAACCAGGCCAGCCATAATACCGCTTGCCGCAAAAAGGGAAAAGTTTCTCAGAGAGATTTTGGTCAGCTCATTCAGCTTTCCCGAGAAAAGGTAGAATACAAAAAGAACAGCGGTTATTACCAAGCTTCTGATAAAAATTCCCATGAGAGGATCAATTTCTTTAAGCCCTATCTTCTCGATAAGTGGGGTTGAACCCCAGAGAACCATGGTAACAAGAAGAAGAAAAATTGATATGAGATCTTGAGAGGTCATAGAGGAATTCCAACGTTTTCATTCAACATTGTCAGCCCAGGAAAAGGAGAAAGAGTAAATGAAAGAAGGAAAACGAGAAGAATAACAAGGGCAAGAACTTTTCTCATTCCGTCAAGTTCAGTGTCCATATCGAATGGTTCGGGGTGACGCATGCCGAAGATAAGAAGGAGAATGACCAGGAGGAGCCAACCAGGGTTGTAGAAAATTGTAAGCATTGCAAGGAAGACGATTGCAATTCCAAAAATCCATTTACTTTTGTGACCAAAGACCGCATAAACGACATGCCCTCCATCAAGTTGGCCAATGGGCAGCAAGTTGAGGGCAGTAACAAAGAGGCCAACCCACCCGGCATACGCCACGGGATGGAGTGCGAGATCATAACCTTCGGGAATATCCCCTATAAGTATTTTCTGTAAAATCTTAAAAAGAAGAGGGTCGCCAAGCTTGAAATAAACCATTTCTTTTGTCACAAATTGAATGTTCGACAATTTTATACCAATGATGATAAAGGGGATAGAAACTATAAAACCAGATAAAGGGCCTGCGATACCAATATCAAAAAGTGCTTTTTTGTTGATGATAATTCCTTTCATCTTAATAATAGCACCAAGGGTGCCAAAGGGAGGGAAGGGCATTGGAATGAAGTAGGGAAGGGTTGCTGGCACACCATATTTCCGGCTCATGAAATAGTGGCCCATTTCATGAGTGAAAAGAATAGTCATGACGGCGGCGCTATAGGCTATTCCTCCTATAAAAAAAGTGGTAAACATTGTAAGAACAAATAAGATTCCGTGAATTATAATACGTTTAATAAATCACGCTCCATATAAACCTGGTCGAACCGGGTGCCACGCTTCATCATCCCATCAGATTTAGCAAGGCTATTAAACAATGATATAAGCGTTTGCTTTGGGATTTTCTGGCTTGCTTTTGAAAGCTTGTGAGCATAAAAAGGCTTCTGGTAAGTGAAGTAATGTTTTTTTTCAGATGTTTTTAGTATGAGGTTTTCTTTCCACTTACCAAAGATTTTCATAAACGTTCCGTAATTCGGGTTTGCCCGATAAAGCTCTTCCATGTCCTTGGCTTGTAAAAGGAGCCTAATCTGCCTCACAAGATAGCTATGAACTGCAAGGACGTGTAACCCGTTTCGTAAAAGGTTTTCAAAAATCCTTAATATTTCCTTTTTATCTTTATTTGCTAAACTATCAAATAGAGTTATTAAGCTATCTTCATGTAAATCTGTAACAATTGCATTTATATCTTTAGAATCTATATTTGTTTTTTCGCCTACATAATTTATGACTTTAATTAGTTCAGTTTCAAGAAGAGAATCTTCTTTTATTTTTTCTATGAGAACCCGAAATGCCTTGTCCGTCATCTTTTTGTCATACTGCTTCAAGAGGGTAAGAACACGTTTCTTTATACGTGATTCTTTATCTTTGTCCATGAATGATATTGAATTCGAAATATTCTTGAGATAATCGGGCGGCTGAGATGTAGTGTAAATAATAACATGAATTCGTTCTTGTAATGTGTGCAGTTGATCCTTTAATTCAGCACACACGTCTTTATCAGGGTCAATAAGGACGAGAACAAGATTCTCGTCAAGAAAAAGTGCAGATGCTTTTTCTATTATGGTTGTTTTAATATCTTTTCCAGACACAGCAATAACCTGTGTATTTTGACCCCATTTATTTCTCAGTATATTGATATCAGCCGTAAGATTTTCTTTTGTTCCAACTGCAATATGGATCTCGTTCAACACTCTAACCTAATGATTTTTTTTGGTGGGCACGCTATTCACTGTTGACAAACCAGTTCGATTCATTAGATTACTACACGCAAACCTATTTTACAATACCAGTTTCTCGAACAATATAAAGAAAGACCTTTGCATAACCCATGACTCCCTGGCTACAGCCTCATTTTTCATGTTTTCACTCCCTATGGTAGGGCTTGCAGGGTTTGATTGTTGTTCAGTGCGATCTC
>JGI11944J13513_1001625_pt1 | contig 17577 bp, 14 predicted proteins | sample TerdegcoTASludge_FD_13513 | JGI IMG/M metagenome (IMG submission 13513) | reverse complement strand
CCAGACGGTGAGCATCCGATTCCAGACCTGATCGTCCCCGGTCCCTTCCTTTTTTGCTATCCACCACAGGCACCGTTCGGGTATCACTTTTGTCAGGCTATTCCGGTCCTTGTCAAGGGTCCGGTAGATGAACGGTTTTCGAAATGAGGTGGTGACTCCTTTGAGTGTCTCCTGCAGTGACTGGGAGAGTGAGACATCATCAAGGCAGATGACCGACCCTTTCCGGAGATCCTTCTGGTAGAAGAGTGCCTTGTCAGTGAGCCGGCCACCAAGGCAGTATTCCTGGGGGATAAGGTCCAACATGGTCTCAAATGCATGGGACTTTCCTTTTCCTGATTCACCGGTGACGAGGACATGCAGTCCCTTTGAGTTCTCTACGAGTCGGGATGCAAGAGACATGAGCAGACATTTTGCGACGATCTCATCGCCCTCATGTGCCTGTGCAAAGGTATCAAGGATATACCGGATGGGATCTCCCTCATGGAGTATCCTGATGACGTCGTCCCGGACTTCCAAATCGTCATCGGGGAGAATGGGATCATTGGTATTCAATGCTGTCGGAGCTGGTGACGGAGGCTCATATGGCAGTAATCCGTCTCGTTCTGCTTTTGCCTGTGCCCGCTTTCGGTTCTGATCCTTTTTCCACAGTTCATAGTCGTGTTTCGGCTTTTTCGGTTCTTCAAACCGCTCTTTTAGTTCCTGCCACCGCTGGGAGTTTCCCCCGCAGGAGTTGTGATGACATCCGGCAAATATTGCCCCGTTTGGGAACTGGATTGCATATGCTCCGTCCTTGTGGGCAGTTGAGAACGGGCATTCGTCAAAGACAAAGAGCCGGCCTGCATGATAGGGCTTTTCGGTATAGGAGAGGCCATGGATGGTGAGCCATTGTGCAAGGTCGATGGACCCGGCGCCCGATGCCCATGAATGGGTTCTTCCGGCGATTCCTGTTATTCCAGGTATTGCGGGTATTCCTGACCGATGTTCGCCTAATCCCACTGGATCTGGTTTCTCGTATTGTGAGGCCAGGGTCATGAGGAAGGGGACCATGACCGGAGTGGTGTTTTCAGGAATGCTGATAATCTGTGCGATTCGGTGTGGCCGCTCCGGGGTATGATCCCCTTTTCTTGACCGTGTGCCGTAGAGTTTCCATATCCGGGCAGGGTTTGCAACCGATGTATCTATGGTTGAGTTCTCATCGGAGAATTTCTGATCCAGTGCAAGGAGACAGTCTTTGATGAGGGTTCCATTCTCCGGTGTAATCGGGAGATCTATCTGGTAGAGGAGATGTGCCCCGTTTCCTGAGTCTGCAGAGATGGGATCCGGCCAGCCCAGAGAGGTGAGATATTCCTTCACTTTCGCTGCTTTTGCGAGTGCTGCGGTGTGCTCATCGTCTGATGAGGATATCCCGGCCGGACGGACCGGATCAATATCAATCGGAAGCCAGGATCGTCGGATGATATCTCCGTCTGCGGTCTGTGGTTCTCTCTGTCCTGCTTTCTTTATCCGGTTGGCACAGCGGGAGAGGAGGACAGGGTTTACCTGGTTTATGGTAACATAAATACCACTCATTCCCGGTGTACTGTCAAGGATTGCAGCATCTCTCGCCAGTTTGTCATGATCGGTGTAGTACCCGTAATGAGTTCTCTCTCCCAGTGCCCGGAGCTCAATGACTGACCCTTCCTGAAAGAGGAGGGAGAGGGCCTGTCTGATCTGGTTTTCCGGCTTCATTGCTCCTCCTCCGGCTCAGTCGTTGGTTGCTCATGTTCAGCTCTGACCTCCCAGACAAAGGAGGAGGGGTGTACTCCCCCGGTTTTGCTCCAGAAGGGGAACATCTCATTCATGGCAAGGGTGATGATCCGTCGCCGTCCGATTCTGCTCCGGCCAATGAGTCCGGGATACCGGTCAGGATGGTCTTCTATCTCGTCTTCTATCCGCTGCCGTGAGATGAGGGTGTCTCCTGACCGGAGAGCGGCGAGGGCTGCACTTCTGATTTCAGGCTGATACCTGGCTTTCATACCCTGGCCTCCCTGATTGCTATTGCTCCGCCGGGAAGGATTGAATACCTGGACTTCCCACCTGGATGATAGAGCCAGAGTTCAGTTTTTCCAGGGACCATCCGGTCAAGGACAAGTGGAGAGGTCTTTGTTACGTCGTCATGACAGGTTCTGATATCCGGAGTTTTGGCTGTCCGGATGATGAGGCCCAGGACATGCTCCCGGTTCCAGGCAATGAGATCAAAGATTCGATCTTTGCCACAGCACCGGTCAATCAGGTATCCCCGTGATTTGAGTTCACTGATGGCAAACCATATGGCACATCGTCGTGCTTTTGTTTCAGACGACATGGGAGCCTCCGGTTTTCCATGAGGGAAATGATAATAATCGTATAAATTTATAGCTTAGAACTGCCCCTGCCCTGATCGTCATGCCGGCAAGCTGAATGATAGAGCGGGGGTATTCTTTTTTTAATCGTCTTCGTAGTCGCATGGTTTTCTCCATAATCGTGGTCTGGTTTTTATGTGCTTTTCCGGATGGAATACACGGTTACCGATCTGCCCGTTTATCAGGGTTTTTAGACGAAAGAAAGAATTGGCTGTTTGTGTTGTCATTCGTAAATACCTGAGTTGTTCCGGGTTCTCTGAGAGGGTTTGCACGTACTGATACATCCTGTTTTGCATGCAGTCCTGGAGATACCGGGTGCAGCAGGAGAGGTATCCAGAAGAATGCCGGAGGAGGAGGATGCTCCCCCGGGGCGGCAACAGTGGTGCATTATTGAACGAGGATAACCAATCCTCCCATCATGGTTGCATGAGGGGGTATTTGAACTTCAGGTAAACAGGGTGAAAGTGAAAAGGGGGGTATGAACGGAGTGAGCAGCAGGGTAGATCCAGGTGATTGGAGAGCGAATTGAAGGGAATTTCACTTTCGCAAAATCGGTCCAGATATTTAAATATTTTGGGCGATGGTTTTGGAATAGTGAAACGGTGAGTTTATAAACAAAGCGGCAGGGTGCGGTCATGAGTTCAGATGATCATGTCGTTGAATCACAGTCAAACGATTCCACGTGCTTATGAGGGAATGGGACGAGGGGGATACCCGGTTTCTGTCATGGGTCAGGGTTTTGAGAAACAGGGGAGAGGGATGAGATGAAAACCACCGATAGTGAGGAGAGTTCATTAACGAATTAACCGGTTCAGAAATGATTTGAGGTGAATAAAAATTATACCACATTTTTTCACTAATTTCACACCTTCTGGAGTAAGAGTAATTTTCATCTTACATGAATTCAATTATGTATGTATGTCCGAAGAGATTGACCCCACAGTAAATATTGGTAAACCATATAAAAGGGGAATGTTACCCTACGGAGGTGCAACACAAAGAGGTAAGGTTGCATTTGTCGTGACAAAAGAAGAGTTCGATGATAAAATGAAGAGGCTTAAATCTATTCAATGGTAAAAACTGTTTTTCTGGATACATGTGTATTCTTTGATAGTATTGAAGATTATGCATGCAATACAATCATAAAACATGCATTTAATCTCGATTTTAAAATTGTTACTTCTATTACAGTGATAGGTGAAGCCATTGATCAGATGAGGGAACATGATGAACGTGATTATTATATTTCATCATTTATCTCTCTCCTTGATGACTGGGGAGTATACACATACTATCCTGATCCGGTGATTGCAGAGATCTGTTATCGATTGTCAACTCTTGATATTGATTATCGGGTTGAGAAGACTGACAGAGTTCATATGGGATACGCGATTGCAAATGGATGTGATTATTTCATCACTTCAGATTCAAACCTACAAAAATACCGAATTCCTCGTGAACTTGAGAGTGTACATTTTTTCAAACCAGTTACTATCAATCTGGATGATTTTAAAACAATTTTAAAATAAGTGGGAATAATTCATTTAATTAGAAATATAGAGAGAGAAAGCCGATACTTGGTAGTAGGAAATTGCAATAAGTAAATCCAAAATCACTAAAATTTGCAGCCGAGTGTCGGATAAAAGGTGATAATCGATTATATTACCATATATATCCTCTCTCTGATACTATCACCTTTGGGGATATCGGGAAAAACCCGGAGTATATCTGGAGTTTACTCTATTATTCCGGGTATCTGAAGGCAGATGACCCTGCATTTACAGAGTATGATCCACATCTTTTACCGTATTCTCTTTCTATTCCAAACCGGGAGATATATCCTCATGATCCCAAAGACCAGGACGTATTCGATTGGATACATTATCGATTGTAAGAGTGTGAAAAAGGAGGGAGATGGAGAGAGGGCAGCTGCGGATGGGTTGGCACAGATACGGGAGAAGGAGTATATGGCTGCTTTGGTGAATGCAGGGGTACCGATGGAGAAGATAGTACTACTTGGAATTTCGTTACAGGGAAAGAAGGTAACGGTTCGGAGAGAGTAAATCGTGTATTTTTTGGGAAAAATGTGTTTATTCTCTATTTTTGGGCTTTGTTTAGATCACGGGTATAAAGAGAGATACATGAGGGGTTGTGCAACTCAGAATTCTTCACAATAAAACCTGCTACGTCGCAGGAAATTATTGGCAGTACGGGGGTCGGTATTGGTATACCTTATTCAAGATTTTTCTTGCATACCGGCAGTTTGTGATATAAAATTTCAAGGAATTTTCGGTTTTTCTGGTCGAAAAAAGATTTTTCAAGATTTAACTAAAATTTTTTAGAGAATGTATCTCCTATCCCTTCATATTCTGTATCTTCCCCTTCAGGCGTATCATATCCCGGTTATTCTGATTTAGTGCCTCCCATGTACTGACTCCAGTGCTTCAGGATGCCGTGAGAGTTCGTAGAGGATATGGGCCCGAGCCCTTTAGACCTCTGGAAAACCCCTTCAATTATCTCAAGGGAAGTCTCATAATCTTCCTGTTCTTCAAGAACGAAAGCCAATGAAATGAGGGTTTTGGGGATTGTCCGGTTTGCCTCCCCTGCCTCCTGGACATTCCTGAGATCTTTATATTTCCAAGCAGTGTCCACGTTTCACCAGGACATTGCATGTGATCTGCACGTCCGTATGGATCTAAAAAAGATTCTCTATTGGAATGACACTGATGAAGTATCTGATTGATACCAATATTCCTCTTCTGATCCTTCTTGATTAGGATTCATTCGGTGAATCACTATCTTTTTTAAAAGAATTCTAATGACTGAATGTGTCTTCTGTGATTTTTCACTTCACTCAATCGGAGTGATTCTGACAAGAAAGGGGCAATTAGGGATTTCGTTATTCATGGGCCATCCTATTACCAGTTGTTTAAACTCGTGTGATATAAAAAAACCCTTTTTTCTCCAGTTTATCAAGAATGGGAGAAACTTGAGCGACAAGCCCATCTGATTTAACCTTTCATAGTAACCCACACGTACCAATAACAGGTATGGAATTCAATTCAGCATACACACGGGCAAGATTATCATCAAGAATAACGAATGAGCCAGGAGATTTTAGAGCGAGCAATAGTACTTCTGTCTCACCTCTGCCCAAATCCTGGATGAGTGAAACGGCTGAAGTTGCAAGGGGCTCCTTGACCTCAATCCAGTGATACAATAATAAATCTGGGACAGGGCCCCCTGCTCACCTCCGATCTTAAGTTCTTCAATAACCGCTTTTGGAACAACTATTCGACCACAAACATTCTGGATGATCGAAAGGAGATCCATCTGAATGAGATAAAGGAGAGGTGTTGTATTACAGATTATTAATTCCGAGGATTTCAGCTTCACGAATAAATTCCTTTTGTGATAGTGACAATGCTGACACATTGTAATCTTTGAGTCTGCTCAGAAACAGGACACGGGAAATCCCCACCATTCGGGCAGCAGCCCCTGACGATAAACGACCCATTTCATAGAGTTTTACTGCTGCCAACATCCGAATCTCATTTCCAATATCCTTAGGCAAACACTTCAGGGCCACAATCGTATCATCCGGAATTTGTATGAGAATATCACTCATCTGTACACCTTCCTTTGCAACATATTGATTACCGGTATTATATTTCATTATTATTGTGCCATGAAAAAGGTTTTTGAATCATCAAAGTCAGACGAAAAGGGGTTTGAAACCTGAACTTTCATTATTTTTCATGATTTTAATCTGACTTTCTGGCTTCATCCAGAAAATTACATAGTATATACAGGTTTATATTTGAAAGAATTATCGATAACACATGAAGTTCAAACAGGTTTACAGGTAACCGGTTTTGGATACCAGGATTCTGTTAACTCGAAAATGTCAGGAGAACATGCAAAAAACACATATGATGTTCTCGTTCGATTCAGGTGATCATATCATTCCTGCCATTCATCATGTCCGAGCGGTGCCTCGTTCAGTTCATTCCGGTACATCTCCCACAGGGGCATAACCTGGGTAAGAATATCACGAAACCTGTCATTGTGTCGTTTTTCGATCAGATGAGCCATCTCGTGCAGGACAATATAATCAATACATCGTTCAGGTTTTTTTATCATCTCCAGATTTATGAGTATTCTTCCGGCCTTCGGGTTACAACTCCCCCATCTGGTCTTCATCTTCCGGACACCAAAGGCTTTGACCGTTACCCCAAGGTCCGTTTCCCATTTTTCTATACGAGCAGCAACTATCTTTTTGAGTTCATCACGATACCATTCGGTGAGGATCTTTTCTCTTCTTTCAGCGGTAGATCCCGGACGGACAAACAGGATCATCCCTTTCGACTTGTGGATCGATATCCCCTGTTTTCCTTTCTCTTCCTGAATTGAGAGAAGATATCGTTTTCCCAGGTAGTAATGACTCTCACGGGAGACATATTTATGATTTATACCGATTTCGTTGGGTGATTGAACTTATTTTTAAGGATTTAAAAGGGGATTACAAACTTGGAAAAATGTTTCTCAGAAATGAGCCAATGGCGTTTATTCACATTTATTCCATGTTACTACGGTTTATTATTAGCAGAGATCTGTTTGCCTGAATTATATCTACGTCTCGAAAAAATGATAAAGGAAAATTTACCCCGATGTTATGGTCAAAAGTATTTTAAGAGAAAGGATTAGAGTTTTTGAGTGTTTTGAATCAAAATTTATTTGGCAAAGGGAACATAAACAAACGATGGGATAAATTAGAGAGATCACTGCGGCACCTTGCAAAATGCCGCAACATAAACGAAACTCTCTCATTGAAATTTTCTGAAATTTTTTAGGTCTTTATCTTCGGATCGATGGTCTAAAGGAGGGTTATGTACTATTAGTTATCGTTAAAATATCAGAAAATACTCGTAATTCTCTCTTTTTTTCTAATGTCTCTTTAAAGTTTCAATAATTGTAGTTTAGACCACGATAATAAGAGATTTGCACGTCGGGGTTAAAGAAATGGATCAGAGAAGTGTCTCTAGATTCAGGATATAATATACAATGTATTACGAATTATTGAAAAATTATGCCTCAAGATCTGGATTAATCTACAAAGCTGTCTTGCATGGAGCTCTATTCTTCTTCGATCTGTTCTTGACTTATTTTTGAATGGAGTGATCAGTACGTGGGAGAAAAGGGATGAAGTATACATTTCACAATCTATATTTATAAGTAAATTCTAATGATTCTTTGATTGGACTTCATATATGAATACTGAGGCCCGGATGGAACTTCTCAAAGGGAAAATCGTTCGTGAGGATTTTTTAAAAGCAAGAGGGCTCGGGAATGAGATCCCCTTTTGGATATTTGATTACCCGCCGGAAGATGAACATTTTGTCAGATATTCGATACGGAAGATTCAGGAAAAACTGACTTCTCGCTCTATTCATTATATGGAGATAGATCTGTATGAATTATGTCTAGAGATCATTGAGAGCAAAATATCATCAGATAAGATCAATGAATTTGAGAAGAATAAAGGGTCGGATAAATTATTAAAAAAATTGCAGATTATTCTGAAACCAGAGAATTTAAAGAATGAGATTCAGCAGAGAGTTGTTTCAGAGGACGCTTTTGAGTTGATATTACTTACCGGGATAGGAAAAGCCTGGCCACTTATAAGGCTCCACTCTATTCTCAACAATCTTCAACCGGTTCTGGGAAATATTCCGTTATTAGCCTTTTACCCCGGTGAGTATACCAATTCGGAGTTGAGTCTTTTCAGGAAATTCAAAGATGCAAATTATTACCGGGCGTTTCGGATGATTGACGAAGGAACTGCATAAAGGGAGATGTAATATGGAGCCGAAGATTCAGGATTTATTTATCAATGATATTACACGAGAGATTAATGGTGTCATCAAGGTCGATCAGGAGGATGATCAGAATGTATTTACTGAACTTGATGAGTATGTGGTCACGAAGGAATCGCTCAAATACATTGATACCTTCTTTCAGCGGTATGCATCAGCTCTTGATTCTCCTACTGATAAGACCGGGGTCTGGATATCAGGTGATTTCGGATCCGGGAAGTCTCACTTTCTGAAGATTCTCTCATACCTTCTTGAGAACCGGAAGGTTTTCGGAAAGAGTGCACTTGAGTTTTTTCAGTCAAAGATCTCTGACTCTGATATTTTAACTACAATAGAGAAGTCTGTCAGGACCGGGACAAAGGATGTTATCCTCTTTAATATTGATTCAAAGTCAGGGGAGACGGGAGAGAGGATTGTCGATATCCTAATGCGGGTATTTAATGAGAAGAGAGGGTATTTTCCTGATGTCTTCTGGATTGCGGAGCTCGAAGAGAGGCTTGAAGAGAAGGGGCTGTATCAGAAGTTTAAGGATGCAATAGCAGAGATCTCAGGAGAACCCTGGGAAGAGGTCAGAACCCGGTATTCTTTTGAGCAGGATGTTATTATTGAAGCCCTGGATCGGTGTTTGTTTCAGAGTAAGGAGTCCTCTGAACGGATGTTTGAATCTGATGGGCAGAATTATATTCTCACGCCGGAGAAGTTTGCACAGAAGGTTAAAACCTATTGTGAGGCTCGGGGGAGAGATCATCAGGTGGTCTTCCTGATTGATGAGATTGGGCAGTATATCGGTGATAACAGCCAGCTGATGCTGAACCTGCAGACGGTAGCTGAGGAACTCGGGACAATCCTTAAGGGAAAGGCATGGATTATCGTTACATCACAGGCTGATATTGAGACTGCCTTAAAGGCGATGAAAGGAAAAGAGGTGAAACAGGACTTTTCCAAAATTCAGGCCAGGTTTGATACCCGTGTCAGTCTTTCCAGTGCAAATGTTGACGAGGTTATCAAGAAGAGGATACTGAAGAAGAAAGAGGAGTATACCGAGATGCTCTCTCTCTTTTATGAGGAGAAGAAGACCATATTAAAGAATCTTATCTCGTTCTCAGGGGGAGCGGAGATGAAGAATTACCGGGATGGTGATGATTTTACCTCGGTGTATCCGTTTGTTCCCTATCAGTTTATCGTCCTGCAGAAGGTGTTTGAGAAGATCCGGACGACCGGGTTTACCGGGAAACACCTGGCCAAGGGTGAGCGGTCCATGCTCAATGCATACAAGGAGGCAGCAGAGCGGTACGGGTCTTCTGATCTTGGAACTTTGGTGCCCTTTTATTCCTTTTATGATACGATAGAGAGTTTTCTTGATCCCATTATTAAGCGGACGATCACCCAGGCGGGGGATAATGAACATCTTGAGGAGTTTGACTGTCTCCTGCTCAAGACGCTCTTTATGATCCGCCATGTACAGGAGTTACCAAAAAATCTTGATAATATTATTGTCCTTTCATTGTCCAGCGTTGATGAGGATAAGTTACAGCTTCGGGAACGGGTTATTGCTTCTTTGAACCGGCTTGAACGGGAGACCCTTATTAGTAAGTCCGGTGATAACTTCTATTTCTTGACGAATGAGGAGCAGGAGATCAACAGGGAGATTAAACAGATTGATATTGACCGTCATCTGATTGTGCAGGAGATCTTTGATCAGGTGTTTACGTCCAATTCCATCTGTCAGAAGTCATATGGCGAGTATAAGTTCAATAAGTCGGTTGATGACAAGGTATCCTCCTCTTCTGATGCAGATCTGACGATCCGGTTTCTGACTCCGCTTGCTGATGAGTATGTCAGAGGGAGCGGTCAGCAGTCTCTTGGCGGGGAGAATTTGAGTAATATTGACTCGAAAGATACGCTTCTTTTTATCTTTCCGGAAGAGAGTGGATTTGTCGGGCAGATTCAGGGGTATCTTCAAATTGAGAAATTTCTAAAGCAGACCCGGTCGAACCGGAATGATGAGCTGATGAAGAAATATCTTATTGAGAAGCAGCAGGAAGCAGCGTCCCTGAAGGAATCGTCTATCTCTGCTATTCATGAGGGGGTGAAAGATGCCCGGGTTTTTGTTGATGGCATTGAGGTTTCCCTTTCGTCTGGAAGTCCGAAGGAACTGGTACGGGATGGATTTGAGCGACTCATCAAGGCTGTTTATCATAAATCCCATTATGTGAACCAAGAGTTTGCGTCTGATTCGGATGTTCTCCGGGTGCTGAAATCGGCTGATCTTACACAGTTCGGAGTGAGCACGTCTGAAGTGAATCATCTGGCTTTACAGGAGATGCATGACTACATCAGTGTGAAGGATGAGAAGAAGGTACCGGTGGTGATGAGTGAACTTATCTCTCATTTCTCCAGAAAGCCCTATGGCTGGAAGGTGATGACAATATCCGGTCTTCTTGCCATGCTCTACAAGGGTGATGATATCAGGCTCCGGTATCAGCGGGCGTATCTTGCTCATAATCCGGAGGATATTGCCAGATATATCACCAGAAAGGAGAATTTCGATAAGATTGTCATTGAACTGAAGAAGAAGACGTCTGCAGAGATTATTCAGAATGTGAAGGCATTGCTTCGTGATGTCTATGATATTTCTGCCCTTCCGGAAAAGGAGCAGGAGATCTCTGATCTCATCCGGTCTACCCTTGATGAGAAGAAAGGGGAACTCGCTGCTGATCTGGCCCGGTATTCTGAAGAGCCACGGTATCCTGGCAGGAAACGAATTGAGCCATATCTGACCATGATAAAAGAGATCCTCTCCATCTCTGATCCGACCGCATTTCTTGAGAAACTGTCAGAGGATAAGGATACTCTTGCAGATATGGCTCATGAGGCAGGTGTGGCGGTACAGTTCTTTGAAGGGAATCAGAAGGATATCTTCAAGAGGGTGCTTGATAAGATTGACGGGTATCACCGAAACTCCCAATTTTTAGATGATTCGGCACAGGAGAGCCTGCAGGAGTTGGACCGGATCATAAAGGCTGATAATCCTTATTCTGATATCAAAAAGCTTCCTCAACTGGAGAGTGTGATTGAGGGATCTCTCGCAGTATCACGTGAGCGGTTACAGGAAGAACTGAAGAATTCTGCTGATCAGTTCAAACAGAAGATAGATAGAAAGTTCAGTTATTCGGATGAGTACAAGGAGTCAATCGCACCTCTAGTCAGGGAGACGTTTGATGGTTCTGTAAGCCGGGCACTGAATTCGAACGATTGTTCTCATCTTAAGTTGGCGGCATCAAATCTCTCTAATCTCTATATCAGATCCTGCACTGATATTGAAAAACGGATAACGCCTGTTGGGGTGAAACCACCCAGGCCAATTCATGGTATTAATTCGCTTGATTTCTTCAGGACTAATACTGTCATTGAGAATGAGGAGGATCTTGAGCGGTATCTGGCGGGTATCAGGGTGAAGCTTCGGGAGATACTCAAAGATAAGAACATCGAGGTGATCTGATCGTGGATAAGGCAAAGATACAACTTTTTTCTGATTCTCTCCGGAAGAACCTCCTTGAAGAGACGAAGAAGCGGGCTGCTCATTATGGGATTACGGGGAAAGCAATAGCAACGGTGGAGCAGGAGTTTGAGGATTCGATCATCATCGGCGGAGAGGTCTATCCCCGGAGTATTCGGGATCAGCGGGCGTATTTAGTCAAAGAAATCGAGAAGAAAGGGTACGACCGGGTGATGGAGGAGGTTACCTATACCTGGTTTAACCGGTTTGTTGCCATCCGGTTCATGGAGGTGAATGATTACCTGCCGGTTCGGGTCTTCTCCTCAACCTCATCCGGGAAGACTGATCCTGATATTCTGACAAAGGCTCTGGATCTCACCTTCCTGGATATCGATCGGGAGCATGTCCTGGATCTGAAGTCGGATGGCCGGCATGAGGAACTCTTTCGGTATCTCTTCCTTCGGCTGTGTAATTATCTGCATACAACGATGCCGTTTCTTTTTGAACCAATTCAGGATTATTCTGAGCTGCTCTTCCCTGACCGGCTGCTCCATACCGACTCCATGCTCAGAGATCTGAATACTATCATCCCCGAGGATGACTGGAGGGAGACGGAGATCATCGGCTGGATATACCAGGATTATATCGCCGAGAAGAAGGATGTCCTGATTAAAGCGAAGAAACAGTACACGGCAGACCAGATTCCGGCAGTGACCCAGCTCTTTACGCCCAAGTGGATTGTTCAGTATATGGTTGAGAACTCCCTTGGCCGGCTCTGGATGCTGAATCGCCCCCACTCACGGCTATATGAGCGGATGGAGTATTACATCCGGCCGGATGAGCAGGAGACCGATTTTCTGAAGATTTCATCTCCGGAAGAGCTGAAGGTCTGTGATCCTGCCTGTGGTTCAGGGCATATTCTTGTTTATGCCTTTGACCTGCTCTATGAGATCTACAAGGAAGAGGGGTACCTGGAGCAGGAGATCCCGGAGTTTATTCTGACCCATAATTTATATGGGATCGAGATAGACAAACGGGCGGGATCTCTTGCAGCATTCGCATTGGTGATGAAAGCGAGGAGGATGGATAAGAAGTTCTTTGATCACCCGGTTCAGCCTCATATCTGTGTTCTTGAGAATATCGAGCTGGATGAAGAGGATATTGATTCGTACATATCTGCCGTGGGGAGTAATCTGTTTACTACAGGCCTTCGGGAGACTCTCATGCAGTTTACGGAGGCGGAGAACTTCGGATCGCTCATCCGGCCAATGGTCGGTGATGTAACGGATATCAGAAAAATTCTGGCGGAGATGAATATGTCCTCAAATCTGCTCCTTTTTGATACTCATCAGAAAGTTCTGAAAGTTTTGGAACATGTTCAGTTCCTCGGGATGAAGTACCACGTTGTGGTGGCAAATCCCCCATATATGGGCGGGAAAGGTCAGAATAACCGACTGAAAGGGTTCCTGAAAGAAAAGTACCCGGATGCAAAATCCGATCTCTTTGCTGCATTCATTATGAGGAATACAGAATTAACTTTACCAAAAGGTGAGTTAGGATTTGTAACACCGTATGTCTGGATGTTTATCTCTTCCTATGAGAAATTACGTACATTCATCCTTGAAAAATGCACGATTACCAGTCTTGTCCAACTTGAATACAATGCATTTGAACCTGCATGTATTCCGGTGTGTACCTTCTGTTTAGAGAATTGGTATCATCCGGGTTACAAAGGCAACTTTATCAGGCTTTCAGAATTTAAAGGAGCAGAAAATCAGGCCCCCAAGACCCTTGAAATAATAAAAAATTATAACTCATATCTCATGGGGGCATGACTATCCTCTCACCACAAGATCTTCTCACCCAGCCGGAAGGAAAAACCCTTGAGTTCAAGAGGGATCTCTCCTCTCCAAAGAATATTCTCAAGACGATCGTAGCCTTTGCCAATACCGCAGGCGGCGGATTATTATCGGCGTAGAGGATACCACCCGGACGGTCACGGGTATTGCTGATCCATTCGGTGAGGAAGAGCGACTCTGCAGTCTGATTGCCGATTCAATCATCCCCCGGCTTGTCCCGGATGTGGATCTCATCTCCATCGAGGATCAGACGCTTCTCATGGTCCAGGTGTACCCGAGTGGACAACGGCCCCATTTCCTCAAAAAAGAAGGCCCGGTTGAAGGAGTGTATGTCAGGCCTTAGGTCTACCAACCGGAAGGCAGACCGGGAACTCATTGCCGAACTGAATAGGTCCTGTTCAGGGATCTCGTATGATGAGATGCCAATGCCCGAGCTCTCTCTAGATGCCCTTTTCCTGGATTTGAAACCCTTTAACAAAATTCATATTCTTTCCATACTGAATTAATATACCATGGATAATCGGCTGCCTCATCCACCTCTCCAGGAAGTGATTTTTGAATTAAAATGGAGATTGGATTCAATTCAGCCCGGGTTTTTGAAAGACCCACATTATCAAATTCTTATTGGCACCCTTTATGGAAAATTACGTGAATTAGGGTACTCATTTCATGAACCCCTTCAAACATCAAATATTCCAGATGAAATGGTTCCTTATATCGTTCAACATCGATTCAGACCATCTCAGGAACAATGGCCTCTTGTTCAGATAGGATCTGGAATTTTGACTCTTAATGACACGACTCATTATTCATGGCCTGATTTTTCCAAGCGGATCCGGGATCTGGTAGAAAATTTTTTTCGTGTCTATCCTGAACTTGATTCATTACAGATCTTAGAGATGAACCTTCGATATATCGATGCGGTTACTATACCTGAAGGAACTGACCCTAAAGAGTTTCTAAAACAGTCTGTGGGGGCTGATATTGTAATGCCTGAAGCATTGTTTATTAATACCGGAGTAATGAACAGGCCGGTTGGATTTGATATATATCAGACATTTCCTCGGGAAGGAGATGGAACTTTGGTAATGATCCGATATATCTATGGGCATGGAACACCACCGGGCAAATTCACCTGGGAAACTACCGTTCACATTGAAGGAGAAACAGTTCCAAAAACGCCTGAGAAAATCATTCAATGGTGTAATCAGGCCCATGATCTTACGCATGACTGGTTTTTGAAAATGTGTTCAGATGAATTAATGGAGTCATTTAGATGACAGCTGCAATAATTCACGAAACTTCAGTACATGACTATTATCCTCAACCCTGGAGAGAAAATAGTTCAGTTTTTTCGAAAATATCAATGCAAAGACCAAAAGCATTTGAAGGAAAGCGAGATGTACCAATAGAAATTACCTCGTTTTTTGGGTATTCTTCAATTACGTCAATAAAAGTTACTAGTGGCACTCATAGTACATCCTATATTCAATCCATCATTGATCGAGTGAAAACAGATTCCAAATCAACGATCATGTATTTCTTTCAGAAAAATCCTGAAATGATCAGTGGGGTTGATGAAGTAATTCGGAGAATTGATAGAATTTTCCCTGATAACACTCAATATTTCTTAGAGACAAGAATGGATCCTGATTCGGGAATTGATTACATCAGACTGTGTGTCAGGCTTTCACATTACCCTGATGATTTTTTTGATATTGCTTTTGAGATTGAGGAGTCTTGTTCTTATCTTTTTTCAGGAAGTAAAAGCAAATTTCTTCTAACTACTGACTTTATGAACCTTTCTAAAAGTATTGAAAGATAAACGGGTTGAATGCGACTATTTTGATCACCTTACGGAAGATCCAAAAAGGATGGCTGATATATCAATAAAACTCGCAGAAAATATAATTAATCTCATTCTGTGACTGAAATGCACTTCCAAACCTTATACCGTCCTAAGTTTAGGAATTTATAACGTACCCTAACTCAATCTTTTCTCTTTGAGCAAATTTTTAAACCCCATGATCTTTAACTGTTCCTCTAATTTTTGTGAAGTGTTGAGATACCAGAATGCCTTTTCCTGAGTATCATATTCAATCTCAACATATTGAACACGCTTTAATCTTCTTAAGAGTTCATCATACTCATATTCCCGTTTATTCTTGGGTATTTGTTTCAGAATATATTCCCCATTTTTGAAAGATTATAACCTACTCCTGGATCAATCTCTTCTCTCTGAACAAATTTTAAAACCCCCATGATATGTACCTGTTCCTCTCCCTTTTGAGAAGATTTAAGTTACCAGAATGTCTTATCCTGAGTATTATATTCAATCTCAAAAAGATGCAATCATTCGTGATGAAGACCTCAGGCAAAAACTCATCCTCATCCTGAACGGAGAGTCTCCGAGAGTCTCCCTATGACACCTATGTGAGATGGAAACCACTCCATGAACAGCCGATTGGATGGGAACCTGATTTAAACGATGGGGTTTGTATGAATATCAGGCCATTTGTTACTGCCGGAGTGCTCATAAGTCAGCCAAAGATAAACGGATTAAGGACCAGGGGGAAGATCCGGTACCGAACTATCCGGGACCACTGACCGGCAAAATGATCTGCATTTTACGCTTGATAAGAAGAGGAAAGCACGGGAGGAGGCAGGGAAAAAAGGATGAAATTAAAAAATATCTGCATCAAAGGATTTAAATCACTGGAGGATGTTGATCTTCCCCTTAACCACCTGACGGTATGTATCGGTGCAAATGGAACAGGAAAATCAAACCTTCTCTCCGCTTTTTATTTTCTACACAGGATAGCAGAAGGCCGGTTTTCATATGCAATAGCCAAGGCAGGTGGTGCACATAGTCTTCTCTATAACGGTCCTGATTATACCAAAAAAATTGAATTCACTCTCACCTTTGAAGACTATGTGTACCATGCTGCCTGTGAGCCTTCGAGTGATGATTCTCTCGTGTTTATTCAGGAGGATATTAAAAGATCTCAAACAGTTCCTGGAGGAGTCAGGGAAGTCTCACATGCTAACAATCCACCAGGGTACCGGGAAAGTGTCCTCATCAGGTGGAATTATGATCTCCTTGACGGAAAAAAGATAAAAAAATTCCTTTCAGACGCCTCTGTGTATCATTTCCATGACACCAGTGACACCTCTGGTGCACGCCTTATTGGACCAATATCTGATAATTTCTCCCTGAAACCTGATGGCTCCAATCTCGCAGCATACCTGTACCTTATCATGAACCAGTACCCCAAACATTTTGAGCAGATAATAGAGACCATTCGGCTTCTAGCCCCATTTTTTCATACATTCATACTTCGTCCCACAGCCGAGAACCAGGAGATGATCCGCCTTTCATGGCAGGAAGTAGGAAGTGATACTGTCTTCCAGGGACATCAAATGTCAGATGGTCTCCTTCGGTTTACTTTACTCGTAACCCTTCTCATGCAACCGGTAGAGTTGCGACCTTCGATAATAATAATTGATGAACCTGAATTAGGATTGCACCCGGTTGCCATTGATATCCTCGCTGGACTTATGAAAAGTGCTTCTGCACAGAATCAGGTTCTTATCACGACTCAATCTCCATTACTCCTCAACCATTTCACTCTTGATGAAATACGAATTATAGAGAGAAAACAAGGGTATTCTACCATCCGAACCCCGGATCAGGAAGCCATCAGGGAATGGCTGGAGGATTATAGTCCTGCAGAATTATGGCAAAATGGCATATTGGGTGGCGATCCATCAGTCATCCTGCGGTGAATTCATGAGTACTCATCTCCATTTTATTGTCGAAGGTCAGACTGAAAGATCTAAGTTTAGGAATTTATAACGTACCCTGACTCAATCTTTTCTCTTTGAGCAAATTTTTAAACCCCATGATCTTTAACTGTTCCTCTAATTTTTGTGAAGTGTTGAGATACCAGAATGCCTTTTCC
>JGI11944J13513_1001621_pt1 | contig 17590 bp, 16 predicted proteins | sample TerdegcoTASludge_FD_13513 | JGI IMG/M metagenome (IMG submission 13513) | reverse complement strand
TGGTGCCCCACCGCGATCCCTGGGTGGCCGCGCTGGAGCAACTGGTGCTGTCCCGGCCCGAGCCGGTGGTGCTGGCCGCCCACAGCCTGGGCTGCATCACGGCAGCGCACCTGGGTCCCGAGGCCAGTGCGCGCGTGCGCGGTGCGCTGCTGGTGGCGCCGGCCGATCCCGAGCGCCGTGCCCAGCTGGCCGACTTTGCGCCCGTGCCCTATGCGCCGCTGCCGTACCGCAGCGTGCTGGTGGCCAGCAGCAACGATCCCTACTGTCCGATCCGCCGGGCCGGCGCCTATGCGCGGGCCTGGGGAAGCGAGTTCGTGCGGCTGCAGAACGCGGGGCACATCAATGTCGAATCAGGCTTTGGCGACTGGCCCCTGGGCCTGGCGCTGCTGCAGTCGCTTATGCAGGGCGACAGCTGGCAGCCGGCCCAGCCCCGGCCTGCCGTGCGTTCGCCGCGCTCGCCGCGTCCGCCACGTGTGGCGGCTGCGCATGCCTCCGTCTCTGCGGGCACTGGCGCTGGCGCGCCATGGGCTGCCGGCCTGTGATGGGCCGGCGGGTGACTGCGGGCAGGGCAGGTTCTTTATATGGTGACAGGCCATTAACAAACAAAAATATATTCTTTTGAGTTTTAAGTCAGCGTTCGCACAATGTGACTGTCTGTGAATCCACCGCAGAGATGTCCACTAATAAAAGGCAGCGAACCATGCATTCTTTGAAGCTCAAGACTTTGTTGGCCACCCTGGCGCTGGCCGCCGCAGGAACCGTATCGGCGCAGAACCAGCTGCTCAACGTCTCCTACGACGTGGCACGCGAGTTCTACAAGGACTACAACGCCGCCTTCGTCGCCCACTACAAGAAGACCAAGGGCGTGGACATCAAGGTGGACCAGTCGCACGGTGGCTCCAGCGCCCAGGCGCGTGCCGTCAACGACGGCCTGGCCGCCGACGTGGTGACCTTCAACACCACCACCGACGTGCAGTTCCTGGCCGACAGCGGCGTGGTCGCCAAGGACTGGGCCAAGAAATTCCCCAATGACGCCTCGCCCACCACATCGACCATGCTGTTCCTGGTGCGCAACGGCAATCCCAAGAACATCAAGGACTGGAGCGACCTGATCCGTCCCGACGTGAAGGTCGTGGTGGTCAATCCCAAGACCGGCGGCAATGGCCGCTACGCCTACCTGGCGGCCTGGGGTTCGGTGCGCGAGAAGGGCGGCACCGATGCGCAGGCGGCCGAGTTCGTGCAGCAGCTCTACAAGAACGTGCCCGTGCTGGGCAAGGGCGGTCGCGACGCGACCAGCATCTTCCTGCAGCGCAACATCGGCGACGTGCTGATCACCTTCGAATCCGAAGTGGTCTCCGTGGATCGCGAATTCGGCAAGGGCAAGGTCGATGCCGTCCATCCCTCGGTGTCCATCGTGGCCGAGAACCCCGTGGCCGTGGTCGAGCGCACCGTGGCCAAGAAGGGCACGGGCCAGCTGGCGCACGACTACCTGGCCTGGCTGTACTCCGACGAGGCCCAGGAAATCGCCGCACAGCACGCGCTGCGCCCCCGCTCCGAGGCCGTGCTCAAGAAGCACGCCGACGTGTTCAAGCCCATCAAGCAGTTCACCGTGGCCAAGTATTTCGGCTCGCTGTCCGAAGCCCAGAAGGTGCACTTCAACGACGGCGGACAGTTCGACAAGATCTACGTCCCCGGCAAGTAAGCACGCAAGCAGGCATGAAGGCGGCGCAGTCCGCCTGAGGCCCCCTCCCCACATTGGCTGATTTGGAATCCAACATGGTGTCTGCCGTTCCGACCAGCCCAAGGCCTGGCGCCGACGCTCCTGTGCCCGCACCGTCCGGTGCGGCGCGCAAAGGGCGCGGCGCCAAGCGCGTTTTGCCCGGCTTCGGGCTGACCTTGGGCTATACGCTGTTTTATCTGAGCCTGATCGTGCTGATCCCGCTGTCGGCACTGCTGTTCAAGACCTTCTCGCTCACCTGGCCCCAGTTCTGGGAGGCCGTGGCCTCGCCGCGCGTGCTGGCCTCGTACCGGCTGACGTTTGGCGCCTCGTTCGCGGCGGCCTGCGTGAACCTGGTGTTCGGCCTGCTGATCGCCTGGGTGCTGGTGCGCTACAAGTTCCCGGGCAAGAAGATCGTCGATGCGCTCGTCGATCTGCCCTTTGCCCTGCCCACGGCCGTGGCCGGCATTTCGCTGACTGCCTTGCTGGCCGGCAATGGCTGGGTGGGCCAGTACCTGGAGCCCTACGGCATCCAGCTGGCCTTCAATCCGAACGGCGTGGTGATTGCGCTGATCTTCATCGGCCTGCCCTTTGTCGTGCGCACGGTGCAGCCGGTGCTGGAAGACTCCGAGAAGGAGCTGGAAGAGGCCGCCACCAGCCTGGGCGCCTCGCGCTGGCAGATCTTCTACAAGGTGATCCTGCCGGCCATCACGCCCGCGCTGCTCACGGGCTTTGCCATGGCGTTTGCACGCGCCATCGGCGAGTACGGATCGGTCATCTTCATCGCGGGCAACATGCCCATGATTTCCGAGATCACACCGCTGATCATCATCGGCAAGCTGGAGCAATACGACTACGCAGGCGCCACGGCCGTGGCCGTGGTGATGCTGCTGTTCTCCTTCGTGATGCTGCTGGTCATCAACGCGCTGCAGGCATGGCAGCGCAAGCATTCGGGAGGGGCTTGAGATGGCGTTGTCTCCACAGGAAGCATTGCTTCTCAAGATCATTGGCGCGGTGCTGGTCGCCGTGCTGGTGCTGTACAGGCTCACGGCGCCCCCGAAGGGCCGGCGTGAAAAGCTCTCCACCACCGAGCCGCGCGCTGTGCGCTGGATTCTCACGGGCATTGCGCTGACCTTCATCGGCCTGTTCCTGGTGCTGCCACTGGCGGCCGTGTTCACCGAGGCGCTGCGCAAGGGCTGGGATGCCTATGTCGCCGGCCTGCAGGAGCCCGATGCCTGGTCGGCCATCAAGCTGACCCTGATCACGGCGCTGATCGCCGTGCCGGTGAACCTGGTGTTCGGCGTGGCGGCGGCCTGGTGCATTGCCAAGTTCCAGTTCCGTGGCAAGGCCTTTCTGATCACGCTGATCGACCTGCCGTTCTCGATCTCGCCCGTGGTGGCGGGCCTGATGTACGTGCTGGTGTTCGGTGCCCACGGCTGGTTCGGCCCCTGGCTGGCCGAGCATGACATCAAGATCATCTTCGCCGTGCCCGGCATCGTGCTGGCCACCATCTTCGTGACCTTCCCCTTCATCGCGCGCGAGCTGATCCCGCTGATGCAGGCGCAGGGCAGCGACGAGGAGCAGGCCGCCATCGTGCTGGGCGCCACGGGCTGGCAGACCTTCTGGAAGGTCACCGTGCCCAACATCAAGTGGGGCCTGCTGTACGGCGTGATTTTGTGCAATGCGCGCGCCATGGGCGAGTTCGGCGCGGTGTCCGTGGTCTCGGGCCACATCCGTGGCCAGACCAACACCATTCCGCTGCATGTGGAGATCCTCTACAACGAGTACCAGTCCGTTGCCGCCTTCGCTGCCGCATCGCTGCTGGCTCTGCTGGCCCTGGTGACCCTGGTCATCAAGTCGGTGGCCGAGTGGCGTGCCGAGCACCAGGCCAAGGCCGCAGCCGAGCTGCCTCCCGAGCGCCCCACGCCGGCTTCCCAGGCATCCCGTGTGCCGCAGGTGTCCTGAGGCCCGCCCCGACCAGAAAAGAGCAAGAGCAAGACCATGAGCATTGAAATACGCAACGTCAGCAAGCAGTTCGGCGATTTCCAGGCCCTGCGCGATGTGAGCCTGGACATCCAGTCCGGCGAACTCATCGCGCTGCTCGGCCCCTCGGGCTGCGGCAAGACCACGCTGCTGCGCATCATCGCGGGGCTGGAGACGCCCGACGTGGGCAGCATCCACTTCAGCGGCGAGGACACGACCGACGTCCATGTGCGCGAGCGCAACGTGGGATTCGTGTTCCAGCACTACGCGCTGTTCCGCCACATGACGGTGTTCGAGAACGTGGCCTTCGGCCTGCGCGTGAAGCCCCGCAGCCAGCGCCCCAGCGAAGCCCAGATCCGCGACAAGGTGATGAGCCTGCTCAAGCTGGTGCAGCTGGACTGGATCGCGGACCGCTTTCCGTCCCAGCTGTCGGGTGGCCAGCGCCAGCGCATCGCGCTGGCCCGCGCCCTGGCGGTGGAGCCCAAGGTGCTGCTGCTCGACGAGCCCTTCGGCGCGCTGGATGCCAAGGTGCGCAAGGAGTTGCGCCGCTGGTTGCGCCACCTGCATGACGAGCTGCATGTGACCTCCATCTTCGTGACCCACGACCAGGAAGAGGCACTGGAAGTGGCCGACCGCGTGGTCGTCATCAACCAGGGCCGCATCGAGCAGGAGGGCACGCCCCAGCAGGTCTGGGACAACCCGGCCACGCCCTTCGTCTACGGCTTCCTGGGTGATGTCAACCTGTTCAAGGGCCGCGCCAGCGATGGCCGTGTCTACCTGGACGACGGCACCCAGCTGGACAGCCACGACGCCAAGGGCGCCAGCGACAGCAAGGCCTTCGCCTATGTGCGCCCGCACGATCTGGAGGTGGAGCGCTACTCGCCCGGCCAGAACCTGGACGTCCAGGGACGGCCCACGGGCATCGTCGTGCAGCTGGCCCGTGCCATCGTCGTGGGGCCCATTGCGCGCCTGGAACTTATTCCATCGGAGAGCACCGAAAGCACGGACAATGCCGAAGAGGGTGGCCTGATCGAGGCGCAGATTCCTGCGCAGCAGTTCAGAGACATGGCGCTGCGCGAGGGGGAAACCCTGGTGGTGACACCGCGCCGCGCCAAGGTGTTCCTGGACGAGGCGGCTGGCATCTGACGGCGCGGCAACGGTTTCCTGCACCCGCTGAACAGGGCTGCAGCGCCGGGCCGGCGCCGCAGCCCTGATTTCATTCAACCGGGTGACGAAAGACAAGAATGCTTCAATGGTTTGACAACGCTCCGCGCCGCATCCTGGCGCTCATCAGCCTGGCCTGCGTGGCCATGCTGGCCTTCGGCATGTATCTGCAGCATGTGGTCGGGCTGGAGCCCTGCCCGATGTGCATCGTGCAGCGCTACGCGCTGATCGGCGTGGCCATCTTCGCGGGCCTGGGCAGCGTACGCGGCGGGCGCGGCTGGCTGATGGGTTGGGGCATCGCGGCGCTGGTCGCCGCAGGCTTTGGCGCCTTCGTCGCCGCGCGCCAGAGCTGGCTGCAGTGGTATCCGCCCGAGTTCGCCACCTGCGGGCGCGACTTCTACGGAATGATCGAGAACTACTCCATCAGCCGTGCCGTGCCCATGATCTTCCGTGGCTCGGGTGACTGCGTTGCCGTGGACTGGAGCTTCCTGGGCGGCTCCATCGCCAACTGGTCCTTCATCTGCTTCGCCATCATGAGCGTGGCCGTCTTGGTGCTGCTGGTGCGCGGCGCTGCCCGCAGGCGCTGAGGCCTAGGCTGAGGCTTGCGCCAGTCGCCGCTGCAGCGACTGCGCCAGGGTGCTCAGAATCAGCCAGCAGGACGTGGCGCCCGCGTCCAGCACGCCGATGGAGCGCGGCCCCAGCCGGGCCGAGCGCCCGATGCGGGCCTGCAGGTGGCGCGTGGATTCCTTGCCTGCCTCGGCCGCGGCCTCCATGGCCTGCAGCGCCTCGCGGAAACCGGCGCCGGCCTGCAGCGATTGCCGGTAGGCCTGCAGGGCCGGGGCCAGCGTATCGATGAGGGTCTTGTCGCCCACCCGGGCCTTGCCCATCTCCTGCACATCGGCGACGGCCCGCGCCAGCGCCTGGCCGAACAGGGCGGCATCCATCTCCTGCTCCGGCCCAAGAACATCGGCGAAGCCTTGGAAGAAGCTGCCGTACAGCGGGCCCATGGAGCCGCCGATATCGTCCATCAAGGCCTGGGACAGCTGCTGCAGCGCCGCAGGCAGCTGCGCCGCCTGGCCGGCGTCCATGGCATCGAGCCGTGCGCCGCAGCCGGAAAAGCCCTTGGCCATGTTGATGCCGTGATCGCCATCGCCGATCAGGCCGTCGATCTCGCTCAGGAACTCCCGGTGGCCGACGATGGCCGTGATCAGCTCGCGCACGATGCTGCCCGCGTCATCAAGCGCGATGGCCGGCCCTTCGCTGGTGCGCCTTGCGGCTTGGGGACGGGCGGTTTGTGCCTGTTCCTGGGCCTGTGCCGGCGTCCTTGCCGGAACAGAGGGCGGCGTTGGAATGGCCTCCTGCGGCTGGGGCGGCAGCCCGCCGGCCACGGTGAGGGCGACTGACTGGCAGGGCGCGTTGAGGCAGGCCAGCAGCTCGTCGTCCAGCTGCATCAGCGTGAGCGTGATGCCCATCATCTCCAGCGAGGTGAAGAGATTGCCCACNAGCCGGAAGGCCACCTGCATGCCGCGTTCTTGCAGGCGCCGGGCGACCTCGCCATAGAGGATGTACTGCTCCATCAGCGGCGTGGCGCCCAGGCCGGACAGCAGCACGGCCACGCGGTCGCCCGGGCAGAAGGGCAGGTCGGGCAGCAGGGTGTCCAGCATGCGCTCGGCCATATCGGCCGCCGTGGCCGTGCGGTGCACGGACATGCCGGGCTCGCCATGGTGGCCTATGCCCACCTCCATGCTGCCGCGCTCGATATGGAAATTGGCCTTGCCCACGGCGGGAATGGTGCATGCCGACAGGCCGATGCCGATGCTGCGCGTGCGGGCCATGGCGTGCCGGGCGATGGCGATGACTTCGTCGAGGCTGGCGCCCATGGCCGCCCGGGCGCCCGCCACCTTCCACATCAGGATCTCGCCGGCCACGCCGCGGCGGCTGGCCTCGTCGCCCCGCGCGGCAGAAGGCACGTCGTCGTTGGCCACCACGGTCCTGACCGCCATGCCTTCGGCTGTCGCCATCTGCACGGCCATGGCCACATTCATGTTGTCGCCTGCGTAGTTGCCATACAGGCAGGCCACGCCGGCGCCGCCATCGGCCGCGCGCATGGCGTCGTAGAAGCTTCTGGCCGTGGGGGACGAGAAGACCTCGCCCACGGCGGCGGCGTCGCACAGGCCTGCGCCCACATAGCCCAGAAAGGCCGGTTCGTGTCCCGACCCGCCGCCCGTCACGATGCCCACCTTGCCCCTGCGTGGCGCGCCATGCAGGCGCACGACGCGGGGGTTGCCTTCGTCGATGCGCAGGGTGTCGCCATGGGCGGCGATCCATCCCTGGAGCATGTCCTCCACCACCCGGTCGGGGTCGTTGATCACGCGGTTGGTCGTCATGCCGTTGTCTCCTCCAGGTGCAGTCCCGGCGGGTGTGCCGAAGACTGTTCATATGATCATTGAGTGGTCATTTTTGATTTGTTGAAATTGGCATGTCAATGCCTTTTGGCTATTCAATAGCCAAGGGAAAACGATAGGATTTGATGAATTTTGTAGAAAATTCAACAGGTTACGTATTCATCTTGCCGACTCACATAGCTATCGTTGTTTGACAACTGCTCTTCGATTGAGAAGACTCTCATAAAACATTGATCAAATGATCATGTGTTGGTCTTTTGTAATGAAGGGGATGCCATGAAGCTGGCCATCGGCTGCGACGAAGCCGCCTGCGACCTCAAGAACGCCGTGAAGCAGCATCTGCTGGCCCAGGGCCACGAAGTGGCCGACTTCGGCACGCATGACGGCGAGCCGGTGCTCTACCCCGACATCGGCATCGCGGTGGCGCAGGCCATCGTCCAGGGCCGCCATGAGCGCGGCGTTCTCCTGTGCGGCACGGGCATAGGCATGGCCATTGCGGCCAACAAGGTGGCAGGCATCCGCGCCGCGCAGGCGCATGACACCTATTCGGCCGAGCGCGCCAGCCGCAGCAACGACGCGCAGATCATCACGCTGGGCTCGCGCGTGATTGGGGTGGAGCTGGCCAAGGCCATCGTGGACCGCTTCCTCGCATCGCGCTTCGATGGCGGCAGCTCGGCCCTGAAGGTGGATGCCATCACCGGCTTCGAACGCTCGCAGGCCGCCGCGGCCGGGCGCGGGCAGGGCGCGTGACCATGGACACCGGCACCAGCACCGGCACCGCACTGCTGCAGGCGCGCGGCGTGGCCAAGAGCTTTGGCGGCGTCCCTGCGCTGCGCAACGGCTGCCTTGAGCTGCAGGCCGGCAGCGTGCACGCGCTGTGCGGCGGCAATGGCGCAGGCAAGTCCACCTTCCTGAACATCGTGATGGGCCTGTTGCGGCGCGATGCCGGCGAAATATTGCTCAAGGGCCGGCCGGTGGATTTCGCCACGCCGCACGAGGCGCTGGCGCACCGCCTGTCCATCATCACGCAGGAGCTGTCGCCCATCCCGGGCATGAGCGTGGCCGAGAACATCTTCCTGGGCCGCGAGCCCCGGCGCGCCGGCGTGGTGGTCCGCCATGCCGCGCTGCTGGAGCAGGCGGATGCGCTGCTCAGGCAGCTGGGCTTCGATATCGATCCGCGTGCGCAGATGGGCCGCCTGAGCCTGGCGCAGACCCAGCTGGTGGAGATTGCCAAGGCCCTGAGCCGGCAAAGCGAGCTGATCATCATGGACGAGCCCACCTCGGCCATTGGCGAAAGCGAGACCGCCATCCTCTTCGACGCGATACGCCGCGTGACCGCGCAGGGCGCCGGCATCCTCTACGTGTCGCACCGCCTGACGGAGATCTTCACCATTGCCGACAGCTACACGGTGTTCCGCGATGGCGGCTTCGTGCAGACCGGCGCGCTGGCCGATATCGACCGGCGGCAGCTGGTGAAGCTCATCGTGGGCCGGGAGGTCCGCGCTGCCGCCAGCGAGCGCAGGGCTGCGGCGCCGGGCGAGCCGCTGCTGTCGGTGCAGGGGCTCACGCGCCGGGGCGAGTTCGAGGACATCAGCCTGGACGTCGCCCCCGGCGAGGTGCTGGGCATCTACGGACTGATGGGATCGGGCCGCAGCGAATTCCTCAACTGCCTGTACGGCCTCACGCGCGCCGACCAGGGGCGGGCGAGCCTGGGCGGACGGCCCCTGCCGCGCGGCAATCCGGCGGCGTCGATCAAGGCGGGCCTGGCCCTGGTGACCGAGGACCGCAAGGCCACGGGGCTGGTGATCAGTTCCTCGGTGCGCTTCAACACCAGCTTGCCCGCACTGCCGGGCCTGCAGCGCGCCGGGGTGGTGGATGGCGCGGCAGAGCGCGTGCTGGTGGGCGGCCTGCTGCAGCGCCTGCGCGTGAAGCTGGCCAGCCCGGCCATGCCGGTGTCGGGCCTGAGCGGCGGCAACCAGCAGAAGGTGGTGCTGGCCCGCTGCATGGCCACCAATCCCGTCTGCCTGCTGTGCGACGAGCCCACGCGCGGCATCGACGAAGGCGCCAAGCGCGAGGTGTACGCCTTCCTGGCCTCGCTGGCCGCGCAAGGCCATGCCGTGGTGGTGGTGTCGTCCGAGGCGCCGGAACTGCTGGAGCTGAGCGACCGCATCGCCATCTTCCGCAAAGGCCGGCTTGACCGCGTGGTGGCCGGCCACGGCATCACGCAGGAGGCGCTGATGCACCTCGCGTCCTGAGCCCGGGCGATGCCCGCGCAGCGTTTTTCCCCTTGCCTTTCACAACACACAGGAGACATGACCATGCCGTTTTTCCGCTTCACCACCGTGCTTGCAGCCGCGCTTGCCGGTGGGCTGTTCTTGGCCGCAGCGCAGGTCCGGGCCCAGGCTCCGGCCCCGCTGTCGGCACCAGCGCCAGTGCCCGCACCGGCCAAGCCCTACCGCATAGGCGCGGCCGTCTATGGGCTCAAGGGCGAGTTCATGCAGATGTGGACCAAGGAGCTGAAGGCGCATCCGGCCGTGAAGGACGGCACGGTGCAGATCACCGTGTTCGACGGCAACTACGACGCGCTGACGCAGAGCAACCAGTTCGACACCATGATCACGCAGAAGTACGACGGCATCCTCTTCGTGCCCATCGACCTCAAGGCGGGCGCGGCGCCCGTGCACAAGGCGGTGAAGGCCGGCATTCCCGTGGTGGGCTCCAACACGCGCGTGCAGGGCGATGTGCTGACCTCCTACGTGGGCAATGACGATGTGGTGGCCGGCCGCATGCAGGCCGAGGCATTGATGAAGGCCATCGGCGGCAAGGGCAATATCGTCGTCATCGAGGGGCCCATAGGCCAGTCGGCACAGATCGAGCGGGCGCGCGGCAATGACGAGGTGCTGGCCCGCCACAAGGACGTGAAGGTGCTGGCGCGCAAGACCGCCAACTGGTCGCGTGCCGAGTCCATGGGACTGATGGAGAACTGGCTGACCGCATTCCCGGGCCAGATCCAGGGCGTGATCGCCCAGAACGACGACGAGGCCCTGGGCGCGGTGCAGGCCATCAAGACCAAGGGCATCGATATCAAGACCATCCCGGTGGTGGGCGTGGACGGCGTGGCCGCCGCCATCACGGCCGTCAAGCGCGGCGAGATGACCACCCATTTCCAGGACGCCCAGGCCCAGGCGCAGGGCGCGCTGGATGTGCTGCTGCGCCACCTTGTCGGCCCGTCCTACCGGCCGCGCTCGGTGGTATGGAGCGAGTATGCCCAGGCCATGCCCTGGGGCGATGGCACGGCCAAATCCTACGAGGTGCCCTGGACCGCCATCGTGCCCGCCAATGCCGACGCCTTCTTGCAGAAGGTGCGCAAATGAGCGCCGCCGGCCTGGAGCGGGACTTCGACGGCCGCACGGCCCTGGTCACCGGCGGCGCGGGCGGCATCGGCCTGGCGATTGCCCGGCAGCTCGCCCAAGGCGGTGCGCGTGTCGTCCTGGTGGACCTGGAGCGGCAGGCACTGGACGTGGCCGCTGCCAGCCTGGCGGAGCCCCGGCACCACCTGGCGCTGGCGGTGGATGTGACCAGGCCCGAGGGCGTGGAGCAGGCCGTGGCCACGGTGCTGGAGGCCACGGGCCGCATCGACATTCTGGTCAACAGCGCCGGCGTGGCGCTGCTGGAGCCGGCCGGCGAAGTCAGCGAGGCGGCCTGGGAGCGCACGCTGGCCGTCAACCTCACGGCGCCGCTGCTGATGGCCCAGGCGGTGGCACCGGCCATGCGCCGCCAGCGCCACGGCCGCATCATCAACCTGGCCTCGCAGGCCAGCGTGGTCGCGCTCCGGCGCCATGCCGCCTATTGCGCCAGCAAGGCGGGCCTGGTGGGGCTGACGCGCGTGCTGGCGCTGGAGTGGGCGACGGACGGCATCACCGTCAACGCCATCTCGCCGACCGTGGTGGACACGCCGCTGGGCCGCAAGGCCTGGGCCGGGCAGGTGGGGGAGGCCATGCGCGCACTCATTCCCACGGGCCGCTTTGCGCAGCCCGAGGAGGTGGCGCGGCTGGCCGTGTTCCTGGCCGGTACGCAGGCCGGCATGCTGACGGGCGAGAACATCGTCATCGACGGGGGCTACTCCATCCAGTGAGCGGCCTGCCGGCCCCACGCCTTTCTTCCATCAACGCGGGAGTCCTCCATGACGAATCTTCAAGCCGCATCTTCGCCGCCGCTCTTGGGGCGGCGCGCGCTGGACCTGCGCAGACTGCGCGAGCGCTACGGCGTGGTCCTCGCGCTGGTTGCACTGTGCGCCGCGCTGGCGCTGGCCAACCCCCATTTCATGACCTGGGGCAACTGGGCCGACATCCTGCGCCAGACCTCCATCAACGGGATCCTGGCCATCGGCATGACGTGCGTGGTGCTGACGGCGGGCATCGACCTGTCGGTGGGCGCCATCCTGGCGCTGGCCGGCATGGTCGGCGCCTGGCTGGCGGCCGATGGCCAGGGGCTGGCGGTGAGCGTGGGCGCCGGGCTGGGCGTGGGCATGCTGCTGGGCGGCGTCAACGGCCTGCTGGTGGCCTGGTTCGCGGTGCCGCCCTTCGTGGCCACGCTGGGCATGCTCAGTGCGGCGCGCGGCCTGACCTACATCTACAACGACGGCATGCCGGTGTCCGAGCTGCCCGACGGCTTTCTTGCCATCGGCGCCGGCCAGCTGGGCCCCGTGCCCATGCCCATCGTGATCTTTGCCGTTGCCGTCGCGGTGTTCGCCTTCGTGCTGCGCTACACCGTGTATGGCCGCTACATCTACGCCGTGGGCGGCAACCTGCGCAGCGCCAAGACCAGCGGCATCAACACCCGCGCCATCGTGCTGCTGGTCTATGTGGTCAGCGGCCTGCTCGCGGGGCTGGCCGGCATTTTGCTGGCGTCGCGCACCACGGCGGCGCTGCCGCAGGCCGGCGTGTCCTACGAGCTGGACGCCATCGCGGCCGTGGTGATCGGCGGCACCAGCCTGTCGGGCGGCACGGGCAGCCTGGGCGGCACGGTCGTCGGCGCCCTGCTCATCGGCGTGATCAACAACGGGCTGAACCTGCTGGGCGTGTCCTCGTACTACCAGCAGCTGATCAAGGGCGTGATCATCGTCGGCGCCGTGCTGCTCGACAGTTCGCGCCGCAGGGCATGAAGCGCTGCGCCCACGTCCTGTCCACCATCTGCAACCCGGGAGAGTTCCATGCAAAACACCCTGCCTGATGCCGCCGATACGAACATGCTGGCCGTGGTCTGCCACGGCCCCAGGGATTACCGGCTCGAACGCGTCGCGCGTCCGCAGGCCGGGCCGCGCGAGCTGGTCATCCGCGTGGCTTCCTGCGGCATTTGCGCGGGCGACTGCAAATGCTGGGCCGGCGCGCCGCGCTTCTGGGGAGATCCGGAAAAAGGCCGCCCCGCCTATGTGCGCCCGCCGGTGATCGCGGGCCACGAGTTCTGGGGCCATGTGGTGCAGGTGGGCGAGGGTGCCCAGGAGCACCACGGCGTGCAGCTGGGTGACCGGGTGATCGCCGAGCAGATCGTGCCCTGCCATGCCTGCCGCTATTGCAGGACCGGCTTTCGCTGGATGTGCGAGGTGCACGATGTCTACGGCTTCCAGGGCCAGGTGGCCGATGGCGGCATGGCCGAGTACATGCGCCTGTCCGCCCGCGCCGTGGTGCACCGGATTCCCGAGAGCGTGGCCTTCGAGGATGCGGCCATCACCGAGCCGCTGTCCTGCGCCATCCATGCCGTCAACCGCGGCGACATCCAGCTCGACGATGTGGTGGTCATCGCCGGCGCGGGCACGCTGGGCCTGCTCATGGCCCAGGTGGCGCGCCTGAAGACGCCGCGCCGGCTGGTGGTCATGGACCTGTCGGACCAGCGCCTGGCGCTGGCACGCCGCTGCGGCGCCGACGTGACCATCAACCCCGCGCGCGAGGATGCCCGCGCCATCGTGCACGCACTGACCGACGGCTATGGCTGCGATGTGTACATAGAGACCACGGGCGCGCCCTCGGGCGTGACGCAGGGGCTGGACCTGGTGCGCAAGCTCGGCCGCTTCGTGGAGTTCAGCGTCTTCGGGCGCGAGACCACGGTGGACTGGTCCATCATCGGCGAGGAAAAGGAGCTGGACCTGCGCGGCGCCCACCTCAGCGCCCATTGCTACCCCATCGCCATCGACCTGCTGGCGCGCGGCCTGGTCACCTCCGAGGGCATCGTCACCCACCGCTATGCGCTGTCGGAGTGGGAGAGCGCCATCCGGGTGGCCGATTCCATGGACTCGGTCAAGGTCCTGCTGCTGCCCCACGCTGGCGAGGCCCGGTGAGCGGCGCTACACTGCGCGCCTTTCCCGGCACCCTTGGAGGCACCCTTGACTGAAAGCGACCTGACGCGACTGGCGACCCTGTACTACGTCGATGGATGCACGCAGGACCAACTGTCCAAGGAGTTCGGCATCTCGCGCGCCACCGTCGGGCGGCTGCTGCGCCGCGCGCAGGAAGAGGGCATCGTCGAGATCCGCGTGCGGCCGCATTCGCTGGTGTCCGCCGACCTGGAGCGGCAGCTGACCGAGCGCTTTCACATCAAGCGCGCACTGATCGCGGTGGACCACAAGGATGCCGACCGGCAGCGCGAACTGCTGGCAGGCCTGGTGGCCAGCGAGCTGGAGCGCATCCTGGTCGACGGCTCCATCGTGGCCGTGGGCATGGGGCGCAACGTGTCCTCGGTCTCCGAGCACGCCCTGTCCGCCACACGGCGGGAGTGCCACTTCGTCAGCGCCATCGGCGGCTCCTACCGTGGCGGGGAGGCGATGAACGCCGACCACATCGCGCGCCGCCTGGCCGCGCGTTTTGGCGGCAAGTCCGAATCGCTCTATGCGCCGGCCCTGGTGGGCGATCCGCAACTGCGCAAGGCGCTGCTGGACAACGACACCGTCAGGCACACCCTGGACAAGGCGCGCCGCGCCGACATCGCCCTCATCGGCGTGGGCGATGTCAGCGTGGACAGCAACATGGCCCGCATGGGCTGGTTTTCCGCGCAGGAGATCTCGGACGCCCGCCGCGCGGGCACGGTGGGCGACATGATGGGCTACGACTTCATCGACATCCACGGCCAGCCGGCCGCAACCCCCATGCAGGACCGCGTCATCGGCCTGAGCCGCGAGGACCTGCTGCGCATACCCAACGTCATCGCCGTGGCGGCCGAATCCAGCAAGGTCACGGCCATCCTGGGCGCCCTGCGCACCGGCGCCATCGACACCCTTGCCACCACCACGGCCAACGCGGCGGCCGTGCTGCAGCTGGACGATGTCATGGGGACGACGCGCTGACGCAGCGGGGGAGGCGCGGCTCTTGGGCGGCGCGCCTAGTTCGACGCGCGGCGGTAGAAGGCCAGCGAGCCTGCCAGCGCCAGCAGCATGCCGCCGCACAGGCGGTCCAGCCACATCACGGCCCGCCCGCGCAGCAGCCGCGCGGCGCGTGATCCGGCGAAGGCATAGGCCAGCATCACCAGGAAATCGATGAGCGCGAACACCAGCGCAATGGCGATGTACTGCGGCGCCTGGGCGGCCGCCGGGTCGATGAACTGGGGCAGCAGGGCCGAGCAGAACAGGTAGCCCTTGGGATTGGTCACGGCGACCAGGAACGATTTGAACAGCACGGTGCGGGCGCTGTAGCCGTCGGCGCCTGCCTCTGCCTTGCCGTCACCCTGGGGTGCCGACAGCGATCCGCCCTGGCTGCGCAGCATGCGCAGGCCCAGCCAGGCCAGGTAGGCCGCTCCCGCCCACTTGACCACCGAGAACCAGAACTCCGAGGCCGCCAGCAGCGCGCCCAGGCCCAGCGCGACAGCGCCGACCAGCACGAAGTCCGACAGCACGGCGCCCAGCATGCCCGGCAGGGCGCGGCGCACGCCGTGGCGCGAGCCATTGGCCAGGGCCAGCAGCACGGTGGGACCGGGGGTGATGATCGCGATCAGCGCGACCAGGGAGAAGACGAGCAGGGTGGCGAGGGTCATGTCGGCGAAGGCTCATGCGGTTGGCAACAGCCTGCCACTGTGCCAGCTTTGCCTGCCGTGCGCAGCCCCTGCCGACCCGGGGCAGGGCACACGGGGCGGGCAGGCGTCAGTCGCTGCCCACGCCGCCGGCGGCAAAGACCGGGCCGTGCGTGCCGGGCACCCAGCCCGGGTAGGTTTCCATCACTTCGGCGAACAGGGCCGAGTCGATCCAGCGCTGCAGCCAGGCCTGCAGGTGCGGCCAGGGCTGCTCGTTCCATTGCGACTCGTCGATGCGCGCGTACTGGCGCACGAAGGGGCGCAGCGCCATGTCGGCCAGGCTGGGGTTCTGGCCGAACAGGTAGCCGGTGGCCTCCAGCTGGTCGTCCAGCTCGGCCAGCCAGGTCAGGGCATCGGCCTGGGCGTGGTTGACCTCTTCGGCCGTATAGCGCTCGGGGTACTTGCAGCGGTCCAGGGCGTGCTTGAAAAAGCCGTCGTTGCGCTCGATCAGCGCCAGCATGTCCGGCAGCGAGCCGCTGGTCGGTGCCAGCCAGCCATCCGGGTCATTGGCGCGCAGCGCGTGCAGCATGACATCCAGGCTCTGCTCGATCACGCGGCCGTCCTCCAGCACCAGCACGGGCACCGTGCCCTTGGGCGATGCATCGAGCAGCGCCTGCGGCTTGTTGCGCAGGTTGATTTCGCGCAGCTCGCAGGCCAGGCCGGCATGGGCCAGCGCCAGGCGGGCGCGGATGGCGTAGGGGCAGCGGCGAAACGAGTAGAGAACCGGCAGGGTCTGGGTCATGGAACGGGGCTAGGGGCCAAAAGCGGCAGATGATAGCGCCGGGGCCAAAGTCGGGCGGCCTGCGGGTCTTGCCGCGGGCGTCCGTGGCTATTGCAGCTGCGCCAGCAGCCATTGCCTGAAGGTCTTGAGCGCCGCGCTGGGTGCGCGCGAGCGCAGGTGGGTCAGCCAGTAGGCGCCCGTGTCCACCTCCTGCTCGAAGGGGCGCACCAGCCGGCCCTGCTGCAGCAGGTGCTGGAACATGCGCGCCGGCAGCAGGGCCACGCCTGCGCCCTGGGCGGCCGCCTCGGCCAGCGTCAGCGAGGAGTCGAACATGGCCCCGCGCGCCAGCGGCGCGCTCTGGTCCAGCGTGGCAAACCAGCTCTCCCACTCCTGCAGGCGGTACGAGCGCAGCAGCGTCTGCCCGGCCAGGTCGGCCGGCTGGCGCAGGCGCTGGGCCAGGGCCGGGGTGCACATGGGCGTCAGCGGCGCGCGCAGCAGCAGCTCGGCGCGCGTGCCCTGCCAGGCGCCGTCGCCGAAGCGCACGGCCGCATCCAGCCCTTCGCCGGCCAGGTCCACGCGGTTGTTGTGCGTGAGCAGTCGCAGGTCGATGTAGGGGTGCTGCTGCTGGAACTGGCCCAGCCTGGGAATCAGCCAACCGATGGCGAAGGTGCCGACCACGCCCACGGTGAGGACCTCGCGCGGGCGCGGTTCGGCCACCTGCTGCAGCGAATGCTCTATGCGCGCAAAGCTCTCGGCCACGGCAGGCCACAGCGCATGGCCCTCGTCGGTCAGCGCCAGGCCGCGCGGCAGGCGCCGGAACAGCGGCTTGCCCAGGCGCTCCTCCAGGTTGCGGATGTGCTGGCTGACGGCGGCCTGGGTCACGCACAGCTCGTCGGCCGCCCGCGTCAGGTTGAGATGGCGCGCGGCCGCATCGAACATGCGCAGGGCATTGAGGGGCAGTTGCATGGTGGAGCCAATAGTTTTTCTAAGGGATGCTGCCAATTATTCACGCTGGTCGCAGATTGGGCGCGGCGCTATCGTTGCGGTTGTCGATCTGCAACTGAAAAGGAAAAACAATGCAAAGACGCGATTTTCTGATGACAGGCGGCGCGGCCGCCTGGATGGCGGCCGGGCTGGCAGGCTGCGCCCTGCCATCAAAAAAACAGGGGGCTGCCGACCAGGCCTTCAGGACGGAGCTGGCGCGCATCGAGAAAAGTGTGGGCGGCCGGCTCGGCGTGGCCGTGCTGGAGGTGGAGTCGGGCGCCAGCGTGGACCACCGCGGCGATGAGCGCTTTGTCATGTGCAGCACCTTCAAGCTGCTGCTGGCCGCCCAGGTGCTGGACCGCGTGCAGCAGGGCGATGAGCGCCTGTCGCGCCGCGTGCACTACGCCAGCTCCCGGCTGGTTCCCTACTCGCCGGCCAGCGGCCCGCGTGCCGGCGATGGCGGCGGCATGACCATCTCCGAGCTGTGCGAGGCCGCCGTGGTGCTCAGCGACAACACGGCCGCCAACCTGCTGCTGGACGCCAGCGGCGGCCCGCAGGCGC
>JGI11944J13513_1001620_pt1 | contig 17595 bp, 22 predicted proteins | sample TerdegcoTASludge_FD_13513 | JGI IMG/M metagenome (IMG submission 13513) | reverse complement strand
AAGAGACTTTCCGTGGGGGTCTGAGGTAGTCAACAAGTTAATGCAAATCACAGCGAAATACGGGATACCCTACTTTGCGAATTACCTCAACTCCGACATGAACCCTGAAGATGCTCGGTCGATGTGTTGTCGACTGAGATTAGACAACCGCAAACTGAAATACCGTGGCGGGGGTCTCTTCGGTGCCAATCCTCTCACGGGGTCAATTGGGGTAATAACAATAAACATGCCCCGTATAGCATATCTCAGTAGGGGCAAAACAAAAGAAGAATTTCTTAGGAGACTCTCAAAAAACATGGAAATTGCAAAGGTATCTCTTGAGGTAAAAAGAAAAACTCTTGAGAAATTCACCGAGGCTGGACTTTATCCTTATTCTCGTTATTACCTTTCTGGCATTAAGGCCCGTATCGGTACCTACTGGGGTAATCATTTTTCAACAATAGGTTTAGTTGGCATGAATGAAGCCCTTTTAAAATTCATGGCATTGGATATTACGGATGAAGAGGGTATTAAGTTCGCAGCAGAGGTGCTTGATTTCATGAGGAAGAAGACTGAAGAGTTCACGGAAGAAACAGGCAACCTGTACAATCTTGAGGCTACTCCTGCTGAGGGTTGCAGTCACAGGCTCGCCAAGATCGATATTGAGAAGTTCCCCGACATCACCTGTGCTGGGGATGGGTATGATGCAGTGTACTACACCAATTCAACCTGTCTTCCAGTTGGGTTTTTTGGGAATGCTTTTGAAATTCTCGAAAAGCAGGAACCCTTACAAATAAGGTATACAGGGGGTACCGTCATTCATTTCTTCCTCGGGGAAAGCCCTGACCCAGAAACGGCAAAGGTGTTCATAAGAAGTGTTTTTGAAAAATCGAAGGTTCCGTACATAACCTTAACCCCCACTTTTTCAATTTGCCAGGAACACGGTTATTTGCAGGGAGAGGTCAGCAATTGTCCCTACTGCGGAAATACATGCGAAGTCTATTCCCGTGTAACGGGTTACCTGAGGCCCGTTTCCCAATGGAACAAAGGAAAGAAGGAAGAATTTAAAGAAAGGAGGTTCCTAAAAAGTTTTGATGAAGTCTTTGACATAAACATATGATTGAGGCGAGGCTAAAAACCTCGCCTTTTTTTATTCTTCTGATTCTTTTTCTAAAACTTCAACATCCGATATAGGAACCGATATTTTAATCATATTCCCAAAAACTGTCGTTTCTACTTCACATACCCTTTTTCCCACCGATTTTACTGTTCCTTCTAAACCCATACTCCCGAATTTACCACCAATAATACGAACTATATCCCCTTCCTTTGGAAGTTTCTTTTCAAATTTTTTTAAATATTCAGTTAATTCTCCATATTCTTTGAGAAATCTTATATAATCATCAGTTTCTTTAATCCAAAGAGAAGGAAGGAGATGTCTTGGTATTATCTTTTTAGGGTCTTCTCTGGTAAGAATATAATCTTTCATTTTTGTTTCACGAAACTCTATCCCTGTCTGTATAAACATCTTCTTAATCTTTTGTATCTTGGGAATAGAACCATAGATTAAAAACATAGAATTCCTTTACAGAGTGAACTACCCCTCCCTTACGGAAGGGGCTTCTTGGTTCAATGAGAACTGCAACCAGTCCTCTCCCCAAGCGTTGATTCGGACAGTCCCTGCCCTATTCAGTATATTTATCGCAGAATTGTAATCTCTATCAATGACGAGACCACAGAACGAACAGCGGTGTATCCTTACAGCAAGGGTCTTTGGAACATGATTACCACAGCGACTGCAAATAATACTTGTATGATGGGGAGTAACTCTTACTACCGACACACCAGCCTCCTCCGCTTTGTATGTCAGATAGTTAAGGAATTGTCCCCACCCTGCATCAGAGATATGTTTAGCAAGATAGTGGTTTTTAACCATTCCCTTTATATTCAGGTCTTCTACTACAATAAGACCATAGGTATCAACAAGTTTATGAGATAACTTGTGATGGAAATCAGAGCGTTGATTACGAACCTTGCAATGAAGTTTAGCAAGAGCTTTTTTAGCCTTCTTTCTATTACTGGAACCCCTCTTTTTTCTGGAAAGTTGTCTCTGCTTCCTGATAAGTCTCTGTTCTGATTTTACAAGATACTTAGGATTTTCAATCTTTGTTCCATCAGATAGGGTTGCAAAGGAATCTACACCTACATCTATACCTATCGTTTTACAGGATACAGGTCTTTTTACAGGCTCATACTCAACAGAAAAGCAGGCATACCATTTGTCATTTTCTTTCTTAACAATGCAGGTTTTCACTTTCCCCTGCATATCCCTGTGCATCTTGATTTTGATAGTGCCTATCTTGGAGAGCTTTAACCCTTTCTCTGTAATCTTGAAGGCAGGTTCTTGAGGATATGTGATAGAGTCATATCTACCCTCTCCCTTGAATCGTGGATAACCAACTTTTTCACCTCTCTTAACTCTTCTAAAAAAACCCTGAAAAGCTTTGTCTACCCTGAATAGAACATCCTGTAGAACTTGAGAGTGAATGTCATTGAGAAATGCAAACTTCTCCTTACTCTCTTTTAACATAACCTGTTGTTCTATTCTGTTAAGCCCCCTACCTGTCTGTTCGTAGTGGTTCTTTCTATCAAGTAAACAAGAGTTATATAACATACGACATATATCCAGAGTCCATTGAAGTTTCTCAACCTGCTTTTTTGTAGGGTAAAGTCTGTATTTATAGGTTTTAACTTTCAACATACCTTATCAAATATAGTAGAACTGAAAGTTATAAATAGAACACCTTCCTTATCCAACATATATTTCATAGGAAAACTCTAACATAAAACAAAAAAAGTCAAATCCTCCTGCCTTTCATCCCCTCCCTCACGGAAGGGGACTTCTCGGCAGATGAGTTAAAATGATATTTATATATTAAATAGAGAAAGATGTAGTTTTTTAGAAAGGTATTTTTTAACTAAAGCATTAAAAACTCATTTATGCAATAACCGAGTTCCAAAAATCTAATGTGCATTGCTTGCTGAGAAACTCGAAAAAATTTGCAGTATTCTTTTATGCTTCTCCAGCCTGAATTATAACAATTACGTATAACTATATCTGGCATCAGAAGTTTTGCTGCGAATATATTTGCTCTTCTTTCTTGTATATCATTTGTTCTTTCAATATCAAAACACAATCTGAATGCTGTTTCTTTATCAAAGAAGTAATGAAAGAATTCATGTGCTACTGTAAATCTTCTGTGATAATATGGTTTATCTTTATTTATCACTATACATCTGTTTCCCAATATGTCTAATACGCATCCACTTACTTTTTCAGGTAAACTGTTTGAAAATATTTTTATTCTATAAAATTCTGTAATTAATCTAAGATTTGGAGGCATTCCTGCTATTTCATAAAAATCATTTATTAACTTCTCAGACTCCTTTTGAATCATCATTATCTTTTTCTCCTTCTTTTAAAACCATATTGATAATATTTTCAAAAACATCTATCATTTTATCAATATCTTTTTCTGATAGAGATGTCAGTTTCCTAAAAAAAGCTATCCTTTTATTTTCATTTTTATAAAAAGACATCAGATTTTTTATGTTTTCTGGCATGTAATCAGCAAGAAGAATATAATCTTCTACAGGTTGTTGAAGGGCAAGAGCTAATGAGATTACACTTTGTCTATTTATTGACATTTTTCCTTCAAGAATTAAATCCATCTCTTCTTTACTCATTTTTGTCTTATTATAAATATCGTCCAATAAGGGAAAATTCTTTAGATCATTTTTCAACCTTTCTATAAATACCAAAGACATACCTGCTTCCATAGTATAGTATTTTTCTTTCTCAGTAAAAAAATCTTTTAGCTCTGGATTAATATGTTTTGCCCGTTCAATGAACAGCTTACGTTTTATAACTTCTCTTTCTTTTTCGGAAACAGGTATTAAAGAAACGATTCTTTCAATAAGTTCTGTAGATGGAACTGCAATCTTTCCTCCTGTTTGAGGATACTTTTCCAGGATGGTAATATATGACTGTGAAACTCCGAGTTTTTTAGCAAAATCAGTTGTTGTGAGTTTCAAATCTTGTCTAATTTTTTTTATTTCTTCATATATACTCATATAAATATCTCAAATAACAATTCAATATTTTATCAATCTATAATATTAGCTCCATTAATAATTAATAAACGATTAGTAAAAGAATTGTCAATTGAAAAATGAAAAAAAATATAACTTGTTAGTAATTTTTTTCTTGACAAATATTACTAAATAGTATAGTATAATATATAACAACTATGATGAAAGAGAAGGAGAAAATATATGAAGAAAAAAGAGATAATTCAAATCCTGCCAAAGGAACTCCAGCCTTTTGTCTTGAAACTGGTTGAGAAAGTTAAGATGTATAATTTGTGTTATGAAACAGAAGACTATTTGTTGGAAGCATGTAAAGTGTATCTTGAAAAAAAAGAAGAATATATCAAAGGAAGAATGAAAAGTAGCACATTCTTCTACTGGCATATTCAGACCGCCCTCTATCAGATGGCCGATACGGGGGAGATCACATTCGACATATTCAAAGATGATACCTACATGTATTCATTAGACAATAAAGAATTCAGAAAACAGAAAAAAACCCTTGAAAAAAAGGGATATACATGGAAATCACGTCTTCTCAGAGAAAGTCTATATTTTGATGAAGACGGTGAAGAAAGGAGGAAAGAAATTGGAACAGAAACCTTTGACGAATGTATCAATGAATAAACATATTAAAACTGATGAAAAAGAACTTTGGATTACTCCATATGAGCTTGGACAAACATTGAAAATACCAAAAAAAACAATTATAGATAAAATTAAAAAAGGATTAATACCTGCTGAAAACGTAAATAATAACAAAAAAACAAAATATAGAATATCTGTTACAAACGAGCTTAAAAATAAAGTTTTACAATATAGGGAAAATAAGAAGAAAGAAAAAGAACTTTTAAAATTAGAAAATAAAAAAATAAATGTCACCCTAAAGATAGATAGAAAAACAATTTTAGATTATTCATTACATAAAATTCTCGCTTTTATGGATGCAGAACAAAAAGAAATCGAGTTCAATGTAGAATTGCCAAGAACAAAAATATTAAGTTTGTTTAAAAAAAATTTAATTTGAGGTAACGAAAAAAAAAATACTTACTATGGTAAGTAAAAAAAAAATAGTTACGGTAACGAAAAAAAAAATACTTACTATGGTAAGTAAAAAAAAAATAGTTACCTATTTTAACAGAGGGAATAAAAAATGAATACATTAATAAATAGAATAGATGATGAATATATAGATAATTTAAGTAAAGAAATTTCAGAAAAATTATTTAAATTAAAAATTAAAACTGCAATATGTACGAGTGTTTATGAATTATCAAAAGTAACAAAAATACCAGAAAAAACTATACATTATAAACTTAAAAAAGGATTTTTTACTTCTGAAATTGTTTCATTTGAAAAAGTTTCAAATGACAAAAGGACAAAATACAAAATATTTGTTAATGGTAATCTTAAAGATAAAATTTTACAATACAGAGAAAATAAAAAGAAACAAAGAGAACTAAAAAAAATAGAAAACAAAAAAATTACTATTTCTCTCATAATAGATAAAAAAACCATCTTGGAAAATTCATTATATGAGCTTTTAGCTTATATGAATATAGAACAAGATAAATTTGAATTCAAAACAAAATTACCTAAAACAAAAATATTAAATTTATTTAAACAAAACTTACCTTAAGGAGGTTTTATGAAAGGTTTAGTTTATTTACCAATTGAAAAAGTAAAAATCAAAGAAAACAAATTTGACAATCTTAATCCACATTTATTTAGCAAACTGGTTAATAGTATCAAAAAAAATGGTATATTGGAACCTTTACATGTCAAAGAAACAAATGACAATGGATATATCCTTCTACAAGGACATCAAAGATACAATGCTGCTCTTCACTTACAAATTAAAGAATTACCTTGTATAGTCATTAATGAAGATGAAAAAGGTCTTGCAGCAGAATATGATGTCAATCTATATCGTAGACATCTCAAAGATGAAGAAATCGAAAAATATGAAAAATTAAGAGATTCTTTAAAACCTAAATATAAATTAATACCCGAATTCAAAATCCTTGAAGATACTCTTTCTCCAGAATATCTAAAAGCTCTGGCTTCTCTACCAGTTTCTGTTCAACAGAATATATATAAAGCAATACCAGAAAAAACTGTTGAAGATACGAAAAAAATAACAAAGTTCGAGACACTTTTAAGAGAAAAAGAAACAGAAATAGAAAATTTAAAATCAGAAAAACAAAAATACGAAGACAAGATAAAAAATTTAGAAAAAGCATCCAAAGGGTTAGAAGAATTAAGAAAAACATCAAAAGAAGAATTTGAAAAAGCTCTTCAGATTAAAATAGAAGAAACAAAACAACTTTTACAAGCACAATGTGAAGGTGAAACATTAATTAAAAAAATAGATGAAGAAAAAGAAAAACTCAGAAAAGAATTAAAAGTTAAATATGAAGCAGAAATGGAAGATTTAAGACAAAAAATGGTTGAAATATCTCTTGCAAAACAGAACCTTGAGATTCAATTTGCACCATTAAATGATAAAATTAAAACCCTACAAAAGGAATTGGAAGATAATAAAAAGAAACTTGATGCAGCAAAAATAAACTTAGACATCACCAACGAACAACTTCAACGGTTAATAGAATTCCATAAAATTCCAGAACAAATTAAACTTCTTACAAGTGAGATCACACATGTAAAAAACAAGGCAAATACATTCATAGAATATTTGATTCGTATAGGAAATAATGTCTATGAAAAGAAAGAAGAAAATATTGAAGCCTTAAAAGAATTGGAAAAAGAACATAAAAAACTTAACGATGTTTTAACAGAAGTATCAAAAATTCTAAGATAAACAAAAAGTCCGACTGGATTACCTAACCTTCCTCTCCCCCCCGATTGGGTTAGATTTTATCCCGTCGGACTTTTTTTATATTAATTCTGCTGTTCAATCTCAAGAATGTATGTCTTCTCCTTCCCTCTTGTCTTCCCTACCCTAATCATTTCTTCAGTTATAAAACCGTCCTTAATTTTCTTCCTGTCGGGAAGAATAAATATCACGTAATCAGTTTCGCTTCCCTGGAACTTATGAACTGTAAGTACGTAGGCCAGATCAATATGTTCTTTCTTAACGATTACATCTCTTCCTATTTTTTCATTCACTATTGAACACCATACTCCATTTTTCTCTGATTCATAAATATCTGTTATTCTTCCAATAGTACCGTTTGTTACAACCAACTCTTTTTTGTCTCTATTTTTATAGATATTGCAATTGACAATTACTTTATCCCCTCTTTTTAACCCACATACAGAAGTAATTTCTGAATTAAGTTTCTTTTGTAGATATTCATTTAGAAACTTTGTTCCCAGGAGTCCACCGTGTATCGGTGTAATGATCTGAAAATTTTTATCTTTTAGTTTATCAATTAATTTGTTTAGCTCTATAAATATTTTTTTCTCTGTATCTCTCTTAATAACATCTATCGAATACTCATTAGAAAATCTCCAAGTTTTTTCAAGTTTTACAGAAGGTATTTTTTCTATTAAGAATTTAAATATATTTTCTCCTTCGATTGGAGGAAGCTGTTTAGGATCTCCACAGAAAATTACTTTAGGTGCTGCCCTGAGTATAGCATAAAGGGTTCTCCAATCAATCATAGATGCTTCATCCACAATCAAAACATCGCAATCAAGTTCTTTATTGAGAAATCCCTTTGGTCCATAACCGAGGAGAGCGTGAACAGTTATAGCACCTTTGCCAAGATTCTGTGCTGCCTTACCTGTTAGAGCAGACAGTATACATCTATCTCCAAGAATTTCTTTAATCTTTTTAAGAAGTGTTGTTTTCCCCGTTCCAGCCCCGCCTGTAAGAACAGTATATTTATATGAGAGGAGCTTTTTTATTTCATCAGACACTTCAATTCCTTTAAGAAAGGATGTGTCTAATGAACTATTACTATCTAAAATTTTTATACTTTTCTTTTTTAAGAAGTAAATCCAGGTTAGATAAATTCTCTCATCATCTATATAAGGTTTTTTCTGACCCCAAAAAATATCTTTTTTGTTAAGTGTTTTTATAATTTGCTCTTCATCAACATCCAATATAGATGAAAGCTCAAAAACAGCATCTTGAAAAAAGACTGATTCTTTTCCGTTTTTATATGCATTCTCAAGCAAAAAATAAAGATATGATTGAACTTTTTCTGTGAAATAAGTTGGAAGTTTAGTCCTGATAGACAATGCTTCTGCTGAATGAAAATCTATATATCCATATGTATATAGTAAAAAAGGATTTGACGTAAATCTGATTAATTTCGTTCTGTTTTTTTCAGATAATAGTTTCTTAACAACAGATTTTCTTCCCATGAGAAAAAGAAGAGAAAGTAAATTTTTTATGCTCGGAGTAAGTAAGGCAGGTAAACTTATTTCATTTTTTTCTGCGAACTTTTCAACTTTGGCAAATACTTTTTCAAGGCTTATTTCTTTTCTTGAAGCTCTCTCAACTACAAAAATATTATTCTTTTTTTCACCTTCGGCTTCTATAGAAGTTGCTTTTATCGTATGAAAACTATGGTCTTTGTTGTATAACCATTTTTTTGCATTTAACCTTATTTTCTTTCCTTTTTCTTCAACAACAACTCCCTGAACCATATTTTCTCCTATATATTTGTAAATAAAAATTCTACATCACTAATGGATTTTGCCAATATATAAATACCGCCCGCATTTCTGATTCTGCTTTCAAAAATTTTCTGTTCTTCAGTCTGTTTCCCTTTTGCAGATTTTACCTCTATAAATGCTGTGCTACCATTTTTAACAGCAATTATATCGCAAAGCCCTTTGTGTCCATAAACAGATGGCGGGACTCTAAATACAAACCAGCCATAAAATTGCAAAGCATACATTATTTGTTTCATAATTGATTTTTCTGTTTCTTTTTTTATCTTATTCATCTGTTTTATCTCCTTTGTGTATTCTTGTTCTTTTTTCTTTTATGCTTCCACCTCTGGAAATAACAAATGAATGTAAAAATCTTATAGATTCTAATCCTTTGATTTTGCTTTTAATGTTAAATATGACAATAATTGTTTCGTTTTCTTTTTTTATTTTATATGGTTTTTCTTTAAATGTATCTTCAAGTTTTTTAATGGTTTCTTCTTGAGACAGGGAAATATCGTTTTTTTTCATATTTGTTTTTCCTTTTTTCTAAAATCCTTTACTTACATATTAATCAACATAAAACGTTAAAGAACATTAATATACAAATAGAAGAAACATAAAAATTGATTTTTCTGAGGAGTTGGTTATGGAATTTTTAAGACCGAAAGATATAATGAAAAAAATGAAAATAAGCCGTACTTTACTATATTCTTATATAAAAAAAGGTATTTTTCCAAAACCTATTAAAATGGGATCTACAATCTCTGTCTGGCTAAACACAGAGATTGAAAGTATTATGATTGCTATGTATAAACAAGAAGACGAAGATAACTTGAGAAAATTAGTTAAGGAGATTGAGCTTTCAAGAGGGAAGGCTTTCAACAATTAAATTTGATAATTTGTCAAGGTAATCAGCCCATTCCTGCATCATTTTGGTTCTTTCTTCAATAAATTTTGTTCTGTTGTATGCCTCTCCGAGTCTATCGGGAACTGCATGTGCAAGTTGAAGTTCTATTACGTCAGGAGAATATCCGAGTTTTTCGTGAAGAATAGTCCTCGCCATTGCCCTGAATCCATGTGCTGTTATATCTTTTTTTGTATCATATCCCATTCTTCTCAATGCTGCATTTATAGTTGTCTCTGAAATAGGTCTATTGTTATCTTTCACGGACGGAAAGATATATTTGTTATGTGAAATAGTGAATGGTTTTATCTCTTCAAGAACCTGAAGAGCCTGTTTTGAAAGAGGAACAAGATGTTCTCTTTTCATTTTCATCTTTTCTGCTGGTATCTTCCATAGTTTTTCTTTGAAATCAATCTCTTTCCATTCTGCGTTTCTTAATTCTCCAGGCCTCACAAAAGTAAGAGATAGAAATTTTAATGCACATCTCACAACTATAAATTCATATCCACTTATCGCTCTTATAAGAGCACCTATTTCTCCAGGGTCTATCAACGTAGGATAATGATTAGGTTTTCTTACTGCAAGTACACCCCTGCCTAACGATGCTGCTGGATTCATCACTACTACTCCTTTAACAATAGCATATTGAAATATCATACTTAGTATTTGTTTTAATCTTTTTGAAAGTTCAATATATCCTTTATCTTGAACTGTAATGAGCATGTTGAAAATTTGTGGCGGGGTTATTTCGGATATTTTTTTTGCTCCCAGAGTAGGTTCTATATAATTTTTTATTCTTTCTTTAACCGTTTTTGCATGTCTTTCTGTCCACAACTGTTTTTTTGTTTCAAACCATTCCCAAGCAACTTTTTTAAGTAAAGGACTATCTTTCTCTTTTTTCTTTTCGGAAATATCTACCCCTTCACCTAAAAGTTTTTTCATTTCTTCTCTTTTATCTCTCGCTTCTTTTATACTTACAGAAGGATATGTTCCAAAACTTACAGTCTTCCTTTTTCCCCCAAAAGTATAGTCAAATCTCCACCATTTCCCCCCTGATGGCATTACTATTATGTATAAACCTCTCTCGTCATAAATTTTATATGGTTTTTCTTTTGGTCTTGCATTTTTCACTTTAACATCTGTTAATGCCATATCAATTCTCCTTTGACTTTTTTATTTTAAAAATTTTTTACGGTAACTCTAATGCCCATTTGCAAGTAAAAATTGTTGACCTACCGTGAAATCTACCGTAAAAATGTTGTGGCTGTCAATAAAAAACAATGAACAATATAGAACAATGAATTTTAAAAAAATAAATTATATTAAGGAGTTGAATGACAATATAGGATAACAAAAAACTGTTAAAAACTATGTAGTGGCGGAGAGAGAGGGATTTTAAATGCAAAATAATATCAAACATATCATACAGTTATCTCCACCCCTAAATCAACTACCGTAAAATCTACTGTAAAATTTTTTTGCTGTGAATATACTTTGTTTTTTAATTTCATTGTCGGATTTTTAAAGTTCCTATAAAAACTTTATATATTATTTGTTGAAAGAAATTCAAGTAAAAAATAAAGATTGGATGTTTTCACTAATATAAAATAGATGTCATCATTTCTGAGAATAGGATACGTTACATTTTTTTCGGTTGCAAAGGCATTGCCAGGGTATGACAACTATCTGTGCAAGATTGAATCATCCCAGGCACTTGCTCTACTTCCTAAAAAGTATACTATAAGAGACTATAAAGTAGGAGAAAAAGGGTTTGCTTCAATTTATGACATCAAAGGAGCTCAGATTTTTCTTTCTCAAGTTTCTGTCCATTATGCAAGAAAGGTTCTTGAATATCTCCTTGCTCCTGCTCTTAAAGATTTAAAGTTAAGAATCAAAAAATCTGCCTGGATAAACGATGCTTCATATAGAAAGGTTGCAATCGAAGTTTTGGATGAAGAAAGTGATATAAAAGATAGCTTTCAATTATACAAGACTTTAAAGCCTTATCTTGAAAAAATAAATTTTTCTGATTATTTCAGAGGAAGTATAGGCTTTGTCTGTTATAGTAAAGATATAAAAGAATTTGTAAAAAATGCCCTTTGTCCCCCAGGACATTTAGATAAAATTTATAAGGTTACGGTCCATAGAGAATCAGATAAAGTAAGTATTCTTGTAGATGATTCAATTTTAGGTCTCATCGTTGGAAAAAATGCCACAAATCTTATATTGGCAAAAAAACTCTGCAATTGTGATATTGAGATCACAGGAATTAATATGAATATAATTCTATCATATAGGAATAAAAATAATTAAGGGAGGTTCCTCAATGGAAAATACACCTGTAAGAGAAAATAATGTTGGAACAGAGAATGATTCAACAAATAAACTATCAAAATTTGAAAGAATTCAGCAGATGAAAGCAAGAAGAATTGAAAATCCAAGAACTGTTGTTATAATAGGATACGGAACATCAGGTATCCAGTTAGGCAAATCTCTGGTAAGTCTTAACAAACATGTAAAAGAGATAAATCGTAGCCTGATGCTTGAAAATTTCACAAAAGCAAGTGAACTACATGCTAAAGTAAAAGAATTGGAAACTCGTGTATGGAATCAGCTTAAAAAAATACTTCCCATATACAGCGTTTATGATTCAAGCAGATGGTTTGATTTTACTCAGACAAAGGAAGAAAAAACAGTCCTTATTAATAGAAGAAACTCATTTGTAATAGAACCTGAAAACGATATAATCGCATCAATTCTAATAGCCACTAAAATCTTGTTTGAAAACTTTGATAAATTTTCAAAACTGAGTGAAATGGAAAAAATGCAGTCTATAGTTGAACTTTTAAAAGAAATCAAAGATGGAATTGATAAAATAGTAACCAACGGCAAAATGCCATAATCTCTTTTTTCTCTCCTTTTTTTTCTCCTTTCTTACAGAAACTACTATTCAAAATAGTGGCTTCTGTATCTCTTAAAGCAAAAAAAAACGGAGGTTTTACCTCCGTTCAGGGATAAAAATTACTGCAACATCTTTTCTTTCTTTTGCGTCTTTTAGACGCATGTAATCGTATCTCCCGTCTACGTATTGTACTCTCACAAACATTTTTGTTCCTCCTTTTTTTGATTTTTTTACCCCGAATGGGGTACACGAAAGAATTTTTTTCGATTCTACGAAAATTTTTTTTTAGATACCTATATATTAATACTTAACCATAAACAAAAAAGGAGAGAATCTTATGTTTGCCTTGTCCAGAAAAAATGATGAGATTTCAACATCGGAAAAAGCATCTCTTTTGCTTAAATATTTATCTATGGGCTTCTCTATAATACCCATCAGAGGAGAAGTATACACATATGGTGCAACCCAGGAAGAGAGAATTAAAAACACCAAAGCTCCCCTGATCCCCTGGACAGAATTTCAACAGAGAAGAGCTACAGAAGAAGAAGTAAAAGATTGGCTAAAAAAATGGCCTAAGATGAATGTAGCTATAGTTACAGGAAAAATATCTAATGTGGTTGTTGTTGACCTTGATTCCCAAGAAGCTGTGGAATGGGCAGAGAGAAATGGTCTTCTCAACACAATGCTTGTTAAAACTTCGAGAGGATTCCATGCCTACTTCTTGTACCCTGGAACAGGAACTGTCCAGAATGCAATCAAAATAAATGATATGAGTATTGACATCCGTGCAAACGGTGGCTACGTCATAGCACCACCAAGCATACATCACACCAACGTTCAATACAGATGGATTAAAAATGATATTCTTCCTCTTCCAGAATTTTTCATCAAAAAGGAAAAAAAGATTATAGAACTTCGTCCATTGTATAGCGGTGTTTCAGAAGGAGAAAGAAATAATTCTTTAGTCAGACTATGTGGCTCGTGGATAAACGATGGTCTCTCTTTTGAAGAATGTCTTGAAATGGCTCTTCTCTGGAACGAAAAGAATACTCCCCCCCTGTCAGAAAAAGAGATAAGAATAACAATCAAAAGTCTTATCAGGAAACACCTGCTCAATCACAATCAAACAAGTATATATTACCATGAGAAAAACTTATTAAGACTACCAATATTCACTTACAGTAAAGAGAAGATACATAAAGTAGAAAAAATAGAAGTTGTCTTTGAAAACAAAAACATAAAAAGAAATTGGACTGTAATCCCATCTATTGTTTATGGGCTGCCAGGTCCTTTCGATGAAATGATTTTTATGGCTATAAATAAAATCGTCTCAGAATTGCCTAAACCTATATCAAATCCAATCAATATCGGTTCCTTGAAAAACATCGCAAAGATGATTGGGTATGAAACATTTTCAGGCCATGTTCTTAATTTGATTAAAAATTCTATAAAAAGGATTAAGAGTATAAACTTATTATCAGAAACCGTTTACTTTGATGCTACGAAAAAGAAGTTTATAACCGATGTGTTTAATGTAATAGATAGAGTGATTTTTCAGGGGGAACTCGATGATAATGGTGACAAAATAAAGAATACTTATATCTGGCTTAATCCTGTGTACTTGAAAAATATCAATGCTGGTTATGTAAGTAAGATAGATTACAATGTCTACTTTTCTCTAAAGAGCTTTATTGCCAAAGGAATCTATAGAAACCTTTCTCCTTTATTTTCCATTAGCAACCTTCCTATTAAGATTTCTTACAAAAAATTGACTCAAAAGTTACAGATAAAACAAGAAAGGTATCTGTCTGATATAAAGACCCAACTTAATCCTGCCCATAGAGAGCTTATCAAGTTGGGTATTTTTAAAGAAATCAAATACGAACAATCAAAATCAAATCTACTAATTATCTATAAAAAATAGGGATTTCTTTCTTATAAAGAGGTTTTTCATTGAAGAATGGAAAAACATACTTTTTTATCTATGTAATTTTGGGGGAGAAAATTGAACTTAACTCAACGAAATTATTAAACAATCTGGAAACATCTATGGTGTAATTATGGGGGAGTATTTTCTTTGTAAACCCTTGATAGTCAACGGTTTAGACTATGCTCTATGTTTTTATACTATATAGGGATAGGAAAGTGGGGGTATCAAGAACTGGTTTTTATTCACTTAAACGTGAATCGGATATAAAGATTTAATACATATGAAATGGAATACAAACTCTATTTTGATGGTGCTTGCGAGCTTACAAATCCAGGGGGGGTTACCACATATGGATTTGCTGTTTTCAGAAACAAAGAGCTTATCAAGACCGAAAATGGAATCGCATGTGAACCTTTTTCTATATGTTCCACAAATAACTATGCTGAGTATACTGCCATGATAAAAGGTTTGAAATACTGCATAGATAATGGAATTTCAGAATTAAGTGTCAAGGGGGACTCAAAACTCGTCATCAATCAGATAAATGGTGTTTACAGCGTGAAAAGTCAAAACATAATTCCACTTTTTCAAAAGGCAAAGGATCTTTCCCAGCAATTTAAAAAGATTAGCTATATATGGATTCCAAGAGAACAGAATAAACTCGCAGATCGCTTGTCTAAAGATATTTATAAGAAGATTGTCAGAAAGGGTTTATTTAAGAATATTGATACATCTCTTATAAAGATACCTTTCGGAAAATACAAAGGGAAAACCTTTGAGTGGCTTGCTATGAACCAGAAGAGTTATCTTTCTTGGCTTTTAAATCAGTCATGGGTTCCTTTCGATTGGAAATCTGTAGTTACAGTTGTTTTAGAAAAATCAAATCTTTAGTTTTAATAATATAAACATATGAGACCAAAAATAATTATATTCATCTGTTTTATATTTTTTTCTACGTTGGCATTTGCACAGGATTATTGTTTTACTCAGGCAGGAGAAGAATTCAACATCAATCCATTGATTCTCTATGCTATTGCCAAAGTTGAAAGCAATTTTAATCATACAGCCATAAACAAAAACAAAAACGGGACATATGATTATGGTGTCATGCAGATAAATTCGAGATGGCACAAAGCACTTGGACACTATAATTGGTCAAATCTGTCAGACCCCTGTTATAACATACGAGTAGGAGCATGGGTTCTCAGGCAATGTATGAATAAGTATGGTCATTCCTGGGATGCAGTAGCTTGTTATGCTGCTGGAAATCCTAAGAAAGGCAGATGGTATACATGGAAAATTTATAATGTTTTAAAAAATTTAGATAACAAACCAGCAAAACAAGAAAAAATAAGATTAACTAAAGGAGGACATCCATGATAGGACCTGAAAAACTTTCTTCTTGTTTAACCCTTAATCAGGTACCCAAACATAGACATTTTGGTTGTAGTTCATATCAGAAATGTCTTGATTATGCTGCTGAAGAGAAGTGGGTGTCTTTTAGTTGCAGATCATGTGAAAGGTTTGAAGAGAATAAAGGTATCCCTTTAAAAAATTATATTGATGATATTGCTATAAGGGTTGCTACCTTGTGTGTCCTTTTTTCTTTTCTTTTTTCTCTGTTAAAAATCGAGAAATTAATATTTAACAAAATGTAATAAATTGTTAAATCATACTCTCCTTAACTCATAAAAATCCTCCTCCAAAAGACCCTTTTTAAGGGTCTTTCTTGTCTTTTTTATAAAAAAATTTAACAAAAGATTCACTTTTGTTAAATACCGTGCTAAAATCTTTATAGTATGAATACACTTCTACCAGTTGGTAAGAAAGCTATAAGTCTGGTTACAACCAGAAATCTGCCTGTCTATTTCTTGAAGGATGAAATCAATATAATCCTTCAACATCTAAGCGAAAGGAAGGACAAGCTCGGTTATGTCGCTATGTCCTGCATGTGGCAGACAGGATGCAGGGTATCTGAATGTATTGCCTTAAAGGTAAATGATATAGACTTCAGGAATTCTCAATTAAAAATAAGGACATTAAAAAAGAAATCAGGTTATCTGGAAAGAATTGTCCCTCTCAAACCCCAGCTTCTCGGAGAACTTGCAATCTGGATTCAAGAAAATGGCCTGAAATCAGATGACAGGCTTTTCCCTGTCAGTCGGGTAAGAATATTTCAAATAGTAAAAGATGCTGTTTTGAGATGTGGTTTTGATGTCAGAAGAGCTCATCCCCATACATTGAGGCATTCTTTTGCTGTTCATTGTGTTTTGAATAATGTTCCCATACTGGTAGTAAAAGAATGGCTCGGTCATTCGAGCATAACAACTACACTCGTTTATCTTAAAGTTATTGCAAGAGATACTCGTCAGTTTTAGGTGCTTATAATCACTTGATTGCAGCTAAAAAATTAGAATTAAAAGTTAAAGAAATTTCAGACAAATATGACAAAGGAGAAAATGATAAAAACGATACTTTTTTAATAAATGAAGTTTATAGAGGCACTGTAGATATACTCATTACGGAAGATAGAAAAATTCACGAAAAGGCAAAACTTTTAAATATTTCAGAAAAAATTTTTACTATAGAAAGTTTTTTAGAAAGAATCGTTATTGAATTTCCAGAATTTAAAGAATATAAAGTTTTAAACGTTCGTAAGACTTATATAGGAACAATAGATTTAAGTGATAAATTTTTCAACAGTTTAAAAGAAGACTATCCAGAGTTTGAGAGATGGCTAAAAAGAAAAATAAATGAGCCTGTTTATATTTCTACCATAGATGGTAAGAATCTTTGTGCCTTTTTGTATCTTAAAATAGAGTATGATGATGAGGATTATAGCGATATAATCCCAACCTTCTCTAAAAAAGCAAAAAGATTAAAAATAGGAACATTTAAAATTACTTTAAATGGATGTAGATTAGCTGAAAGATTTTTAAAAATTATATTTGATAATGCTATTAAACAAAAAGTAGATGAAATATATGTAACAATATTTAATAAAAGTTCAGAAAGCTCATCAAAGTTGAATGTTTTGCATTTACATTTTTTTATCAAACAATCAACATAGTTATAAATTTTCTTTTTAAATTTATTAGCGTT